>LKMJ01000535.1_pt1 | contig 29389 bp, 42 predicted proteins | sample 643391 | NCBI WGS metagenome assembly LKMJ01 (sample SAMN04112250, study PRJNA286221) | soda lake metagenome | biome: soda lake; feature: Kulunda Steppe; material: water; isolation source: sample PL-Br10 brine of Picturesque Lake | place: Russia: Kulunda steppe | collected 2010-07 | reverse complement strand
TATACTTACGACTATTCAGACCGATTTAAACAAGTAAATTATAGGTTTAATACAACCAAAGTTGTATAATTCACCTGTTTTCGGTCACTCGCTAACAGTTACCCTTGAAATCTCGCTACCAACACTGGTAGTGAGATGGTAGTAAATTCAGTTCTTAACATAAAAAAGTTTCGATTTTATATTAAAATTTTAATTATAGTATATTAATATTTTATTATCTATTTTCGTAATTGAAATGCAAATTTCTTCCATTTTTTATTTACTGTTAAGTAAGCTTTATTATTTTCAGTAGATACAGTACCAATATCAATCCAACTAGGGAGTTCTGAATATAGTTTTGTTTTATGTATATTTGGTTTTAATTCTGCACTAAATGTTTTTACATCATATAAATAATTAACGCTATTAATTACAGATATATTTTCTTCTAAATATAATTTAATATTTTCCATATCTTGTTTTGATAACTGATTTTCCATAATAATATTATAATAATGAAATACTAAAAGTTTTAACATTAAAACTATATGAAAAGAGTTAAAGTATTATGGAACTAATTTATAATTAATATGAGGAAGATTAAAAAATTAGGTATTTTAATTCTTGCTATTGGTTTAATAGCTACTATAATGCCTATATACGCCTCCTCAGTTAATATAAGTTCAGATAGAGGCGTAGATATAATTTTAGCAGAAAATAAAGAGGATTTATTAGGGGTAGAAGAAACTCCAGAAGATGTTACAAATAATCCAAATTCAGGTGAAATATTAGAATTGATAGATAATGGGGCTGAAGTTGAAACGGCAAATGAAATATTCGTAATAGAATTTAATAATGAAAGCAATCCTGATTTAGAAGCAGATTTACAATCGTCAGGAAATAATGAATATACAATACAAGTGTCATGTGATGAAACTGAATATGATGCAACAGATAATATGAAATTGTTTATATCTGTTGACGGGAGTGCAAATATAGATATGATATATGAAACAGATAATGAAATTACGGTTGATTGTAATAGGGGTGGTGGAGGTCCACCTGATGAACCTCCTAGATGACAGTAAATATTAATTATATTAATATATACTTGCAACCTTTAACACATAATCCCCATTGGTAAGTATCTACATATTCTAAATTTTGGAAATTATTTTCTTTTAAAAATATATAAGTTGGATCTTCCCATTTATTATTTTCTTCTGATTTTTTCTCTTGTAATTCTTGTAAATTATTACAATTTGTAGCTCCAAGTTCTATATTTATTTGATTAATATTATCTTGACGTGCAACGGTTTCTATACATTCTAAAAGTAAATCTGCTAAACCATTTCTTCTGTATTTTTTTACAATAACAAAATGTTTTATTTCTAATGTTGTTGGACTAATTAGATCTCCACCAATATCACATATTTCTTCATTACGGTAATGATATTCATCACCATTTTCTTTTAGTTTGTTTATAATTTTTTGTTTATCTAACATATTAAGAAATTATAATTAAATTGTTAAATTAATTTCTATAATAACGATTTATTCATTTATATTTATATTTTCTACTTTTAATCCTCTATTTTTTATTTGTTCTATTTGACCTTTCTTATTTAATTTAGGTTTTGATTCACACTCATATAATTTATATCCTGATTTATCATTTCCTAATATAATATAATATGAATTTGAATCATTCGGATGTTTTAGATGAAGGTTTCTGTTTTTATCAATATTATAGATTAGAAAATCAAGCGTTATATGATCTTCTAGATTAACATTTATGATTTCAGCTTCTCTTAGTTCTTGTATATTAGGTCTTATCATTATATGGTTATTTTATATATAACCTTATAAATATTGTTATTTAATATCATTATATAAATTATTTAAAAAATCATCTACTTTCTCAATATAAGTACTTGAAGGAGATAATTCAAATTGAACGTTATTTGTACCTTTATAACAAGCCGTTGTTTTATCTATACTATCATCAACTTCTATAATGATTTCATACGAATCACCTGGTGCTCTTCTTAAACCATTAATAATCGATTTATCATCAGCTATTTTTCTAATAAGATCATCTATAATTTCAATATTTGAATTATCATTAGGTATTTTATAATTTCCAAGTTTTCTTCCATAAGTATTTGCAACAACATCATTTATACACTGTCCTGATATAACGTGAATTTCTACATTATATCCTTCATCATTTTCACGTACTACAACATCAGATTTTTTAGATTCTATTTTTTCAAGATTTTTATTGTTAAACATTTGTACTATAACTTATAATAGTAATATTACTTAATAGTTTTTAAATATATTTTACATATAATTAAATTAATTATATTAGATTATATTTATATATTGATTTTAATGTTTATTTAATTGTATAACTTTCTTGTAATAATCAAAGATCAATATTGTTAAATAAGGTTTAAATGGTTAGGACTCAAAATATAACAAAATGAGCACGCGAATACTCCATATAAGTGATACACATTTAGGATATAGACAATATGACAGTAATATTAGAAAACAAGATTTTGCTACGGCTTTTGACGAAGTAATCGAATATGCAATTAAAGAAGACGTTGATGCTGTAATACATACAGGAGATTTATTCCATTCTCCGAACCCAAACACATATTCAATAAGAAAATCTAGTTCTACAATGAAAAAATTAGATAGTCATGATATTCCATTTTTATCTATTGTTGGAAATCACGAGCGAAAATTCAAAGATCAATGGATGGATGTTTTTTCAGGATTAGTTAATAACGTATACAGATTAGACCAATCAAAAGCATTTGTTATTAATGATGAAGTTGCTGTATATGGTGTTGATTCCTTAAAAGAACAAGAATGGAGTAATTTACAAATTGAACTACCAGAACCAAAAGATAATTGTATGTATACAATTCTTTGTATGCATGAATTATTACAACCTCTTGTACCTTCTTATCAATCAGATAAAACACTCCAAATGGTATTTGATAGTCTTAGTTTTGAACCAAATATATTAGCGTTAGGGGATTATCATGGTCCAGAAGGTACTAAATATAATGACACAAAAGTTTTTTATGCTGGTGCAACAGAACGAACAAGCGTAAAACAAGGAGAACCAACAATTAGATTAATAGAAACAAAAGAAAATTCAATAGATGAAGAATTAATATATATTAATTCTATTAGTGATAAATCGCCTCGCCCGTTTTATTCTATAGATTATACAGTTACAGATAATTCATCAATCAGTGACATAGAAGAATCTGTTCAAGAGATAACGGATAATTATAGAGAAGTAGATTTAAGTAGAAGTGTTGTAGTTGTTACTCTTAAGGGACAGAAAAAATCATCTATAACAGTTAAAGATGTATTTGGTGTGTTAGATCAATTAAATGTACTGGTTCCACATGTTATTGATAATAGATTAACTTCACAAGTTGAAACAGAAGCAAATGACTTAGAAGATATAGAAAAACTAGATATGGATTCTCTTATAGATAATGAATTAACAGAAAGAGAAATAAATGATACAGTACGTAATGTTGATAATATCGTAAGAGATATAACAACGCCGAAATCAGAAATAAGAAATGAGGTTAAAAATATAGTTGGTGATAATAAATGAAAATTAATAAATTGAATATAAATAATGTTCGTAGTTATGATGAAGAACAGATAGAATTTGATGAAGGTGCTTTATTAATACATGGAGATAATGGTGCTGGAAAATCAACCATTCTTCAAAGTTTGTTTGGTGGTTTATATCAAACCGATATGATCCAGTATCTTAACAGTGATTTAACATTAGATAATATTGTTCGTAGAGGTGAAAAAGAAGCTGAAATAGAATTAGAGTTTACCGTAAATAATGAGATATATACTGTCAATTGGGTTATTAAAGTTTCAGAAGATGAAAATGGAGATCTTTCAGGTAGAACAGCAAAATGTACTTTAGATAATAATAATATGGAGATTGTTGAAGGAGTTACAAATGTTCAAAAACAAATAGAACATATTTTAGGATTAGACTCTAAATCATTTATTAATAGTGTATATGTTCAACAAGGAGATATAACAAGATTAGTAAATGCAAATTCTGATACACGGTCTGAAATTTTAGATGGGTTATTAGGATTAAATAAATTAGATACGTATATTGAGAGAATGAAAATCGCACGTCGTGAAATTAAAAAACAAAGAGATGATGCTAAGAGTAGATTATCTGAACAGAAAAATCGGCTTATTGATTTAACAGATACTGATGATATTGAAGATCAATTATCCAAACTTAAAAATGAGAAAAAAGATATTAGTGAAAAAATCAATAAGTTAACAGATGAAATTGAAACTAATAAAGAAAATAAAAGAGCTATAGAAGCACGATTAGAAGAAATTATAGAGTTAGAAGAAAAAATTGAGGAATTAGAATCAGATTGTAATCGTATAGAAAAATCTATAGATAATATAAATTTTGATATAAAGTCATTTAAAAATAAAATAAAAGTTATAGAAAATGAACGGGAAACCGAGAAAGACATATTAAATGAAAAAATCAGCAATTTTAATTCAGAAATAAATGATAAAAATGAAGCTGACAATATAAAAACTATATTGAATGAAAAGCAAGATGAACTCAATCAAATGTATAATGAAACGAAAGAAAATAAATTACAAAAAGTTTCAACAAAATCCGAAATAGAGTTAAAAATAGATAATAAAAAAAGTAATATATTAAACATTGAAACGCAAATTGATAATAATAAAAATAGTTTGAGTGACTTAGAAGAACAGGAGAAAACAAAAAATCAAGAACTAAAAGATATTAAAAATAACTTAGATAATTTAAAAGATAATATAGATAAACTATGTAATTTATTAGATTTAGAAAATTATTCATCTATTTCAAATTTAGAACAAGAATTGATACCTGAAGCAAAAGAGAATGTAATACAGAGAATATCTAATTCGAATAGAAATCTTGGAAGAACAGAAGTAAAGTTTGAACTGTTAGAAAACTTGATAGATTCAAAGGTATGTTCTATATGTGAGCAAAAACATGATGATATAGAATTTGCTCATGATAAGAAAGATGCCATTAATTTAGAAGAACAACAAGATAAAGTAGATTCAATATTAAACCAAAATTCTAATTTAGATAAATTAAATAATATTATAAATAAATATAATTCTGTTAAAAAAGATAAAAGCACGGTTGAAAATAACATTAATTCTTTGGAAAATAAAATAGAAGATAGAAAAGAAAAGATAGAATCTTTAGAATCAGATGTAGTAGATTATCAGGATGAAATTAGTGATTTAAAAGATAAGAAGAAATCCGTTACTTCAGACATTAATAATTTAGAAAAAGAATTAATAGATATTGAAAATAATTTAAATACTGTTAATAGTAAAATAGATGATGTTAAAGATATAATATCTAAGTTTAAAACAATAGAGGAAATAAATACGAAGATAGAAAAATTACGTAATAATATTGAACATAAACAGGAATTATGTAATGAAAAACAAGATAGAAGAGATGAAAAAGAAAGAGAAATGGAACAGAAAGAAAAAGATATAGAGAATAAAAAAGATAGAAAAACATACAAAAAAGCATATGAAAAGTTAGATGAGAAGATAGAATCAAAGTCAGAAGAAAAACGGAAATTAGATAAGAAACTATCGAATATAAGGGATGAAATTGCAACGAATAAACAAAAATTAAAACAAATTAAGAAAACGAAAGAAAGATGTAATAAGCTTGAAGATGATGTTGAAAGACTAAGCAAAGATGTAGAGGAATCTACAAGCAGTATAAAAAGTTATAGGACTGTAAAGAAACAACTAAGATCTGAAAACATTGGGTTATTAAATAAATATGCCAATGATATATTCAAATCGTTCTATCATAATCAGACATATCAAGAATTAATTATAACGGAGGATTATGATATTAAGCTCGTAAATAGTTCTGGCGTTGAAATAGAACCACATTTATCAAGTGGTGGTGAAGGAACCGTTATTAGTTTTGCAATAAGAGCAGGAGTTTATAAATTATTATCGGAAAGAAGTGGTGGAAGAACAACATTACCACCTTTCATATTAGATGAACCAACTACATTCTTAGATAATTCTCACGTATCGAGATTAAAAAATGTACTTGAAACAATTAGGTCTTGGAATGTTACGCAAATATTTGTTGTTAGCCATAATGAAGAATTAATACAAAATTCAGATATCAATTATACTGTTGAAAAAGATAGGGCAGATAATACAAGTAAAATATCTAAAAATATGTAATAGGATGTTTATTGTTTTGTAAGTTTATTAATATTCGTTATTAAGTTATAAATTACTATTATATTCTCAACATGTTAAGAAATGTTTATATATTAAAGTACATTATGTGACTATATGACCGATGTAGGAAAATATAATGTTTTAGAAGATATTTTTTCACGTATAGATAATGAAGTTAGTTTAATGTCAGATAAAACAGATGCTATTGGAACATTAGAATATTTATTAGAAGATGGTGGGGGAATAGAAGTTATTGGTGATACATTTGAACCACAATTTGATAATCCAAGAGATGTTATAGATAGATCTCCAAACTTTGAAACAATTTATGGATTAGATGGTAGTACGACAGGATCAATAACATTTAATAATGGATTAATGTTAAATGCTTCTATTGCACAATTAGGATCTTCTGGTAAAGTAAATAGAAAATTAAATGATAGAGAAACAATTAATTTTCATTCCTATTATGGGAATCAGGAATTAGATGTTGAAATGCCTATGTATGATAATAGACAAGTATTTTATGATCAATTAGATTATTCAGAAATTACATATAATAATATAACTAAATGGTTAACAGAAATATCAAGAACAAAAGCAGAAGGGGAGCATTTGAGATGGAATTCGATAGAAATTGATAAACCGTTATTTGTAGATGGTCCATTATATCCTACTGTTCTTTTTACATGGTTTATTCAATATTATGAAGGATCTAATCATAAAAATCCTATGAATTACTATCAAGAGACTATAGAAAATATTTTATCTGCATATATTGAAAGCGTAGAACGTTTTATAAGAGATGATATTCCCATTTTTGGTCTTCAGAAAACAACGTCAGCTTCTAGAGTTATTGATTCTCTGAAACTTAAAAAGCCAGAAAAATTTGATACAGGTAGTATGCCGTGGAAAAGTGATTCCCAGTTATTTAATAAAGCATTAGAACAAAATACAAATAAAACTACTATTAGTTATACACCTTGGTATACAGAAAATAAACTATTTCTTAATGATAATTTAATAGAACCATTTTATAACAATGAAGAATATGAATATATAAAATTAAAACGGAGTGATCATAAATATTATAGAAGATCATTTTTTTATGTTAAACCACCGACAAATAATACGGTTTTCAGAATAGGCGTTCCAACAGAATTGTTAGATTCAAAGTATTCTAAAGAGGAATTAAGAGATATTGCATTATCGGAAATTTCTCAACAATATAAAGAACCAAGAGCCATAACAGATGCAGATGATAAAGTAAGAATTATAAGAGAAGCTAGACAAAGATTCAAAAATATTATTAATGAGGAAGTACATACAGATTATAATGAACAAAGAAATTATAATAATTTCCAGAAAGGTGATGATTGATGACAGATGATGATATAGATTCTTTTGTTGATGACGTTATAGATGAATCAAAAGAGAAAGAACAAAAACAGCAAAATATAACTATTCCAGAATCATTTAAAGATCCTATTCCTGAAGATGAAATTGGACATATAACTGCTCAAGAAAGTGATCTTATAATTGGGAGACAAGAAAATACTATTAAAGTATTTATTCAACCTGATAATCGAGATGATATTCAAGTTGGTGATTATTTAAGAATACCAATATATAAAACAGAAAATATAAAAATTGAAAATAAAGATGTAAATGTCAAAGAGCAATTATTAGCGACCGTAGATTCTTTAGAATATAATACAAGAAAAGGAGTTCGTGATGAGACAGAAGTATCTGTAGATTCATTTGGTGATACAAATTATATATATAAAGCAACATTAAAACCTATATCAATCGTATCTTATGATCCAAATGAAGATGATCCAACTATTAAACCAGAACAAGTTAATAAACCACCACAACCAACAACGAGAGTAGGTCAAGTTCAGAATAAAGAATTTTTAAGGTGCGGATTAGAAATACCTGAAAATGGTGTATTTGTAGGAGATATGGCTGTTCATGGAAAAGTAATACCATCTGAAAATAATCCTCTTGAATATTATATGTTTAATCCTAACTGTGATGATAATAATTCAGATGAGGGAGAACCAACAATATTTAGACATGCTCTTGTAGCTGGATCAACAGGAACAGGGAAAACACATACAAGTAAAAATATTCTCAGACAATATGCAAAGTGCAAGAGATATGAAATTAAAATACCAGAAAGTGAAGCAACCGAAAAGAAAGATATAAGGCAAAGAAGAATGAATTTGACGATTATTGACCCAGAAAATGAATATGCTTCAATGGGTAATGATCCATCAAATATTAAAGAAGTTGAAAAAATAGCTGAAAAAAGAGAAGGATTAGCATATGGGGGTATTGATACGGCTAAATCGGATACAGATTTTCAGATATTTGCACCTGGAGTAAAAAATGTTGATCCAGCAACTACGGGTCATAAAACAACTGTTTTTGGAATACCATTTGAAATTGTAAAGTATCATAGACAGTTAATGATGCCAGCAGATCCTGGCGAACCAACACAACAAGCTATTAATACGATTTTAGGACAGTACTTTACAATAAAAACTCACCATACATATAGAGATTTTAGAAACTGGTTTGCAGCAGAAGAAGTAGATTTTAAAGAACAATTTGGTGATAGCATATTTGATGCTGCTAAAAGAAGATTAACCGACCCCGTATATGATAAAGTATTTGATCAAGGGACCAAAAGTTTAACAGATAATGGATTTGCTGAAGAAATGTTTGCAGCAGGACAAGTATCTGTTATAACAACAGGACATTTAAGAGGAAAAGCAGAATCGTTTATTATTCAATCTCTCTTATCTTATGTAGTAGATAATAAGATTAGTAGTAATGTTAATGAACCACATATAAAAGGAACACCATTAGTACTAGCTCTTGATGAAGCTCATGAATATTTAACAGAACCTGAAACGACAAGAGAATCATATATTGTAAACAAATTTAGAAGAGCAGCAAGGAGAGGTAGGAAAGATAAATTTGGATTATATTTAATAACGCAAAATCCTCAAGATATAGATGGAGAAGTTAGAAATCAACTCAACTCAAAAATATATCTTAAATTAGATAGAAGAGTTGTTGAATCTGGAGATGTATTTATACCTCCTGATTTTAAACATCAAGTTCCTCAATTTAAACTCGGTCAGATGGTTGTATCTCAACCTAATGTTCAAGATGTTGAAGTTAAAGGATTAGATGTTTGCTTAACAGAACATAACAATTAATAATTTCTATTATTTAATTCTTCTAAAGCTTCTTCAAATCTCTTATCTTTTCTGATTATATTTGACTGTTTATTCCATTCTATAATATTTGCATCATTTAATAATGGTAAAGATATATGACATAATGTTATTTTTGGTTTTTGTATGTCTGTATTATTTTCTAAATAGATAACTATATCTATTATATTAATTTCGTTTTTATCTTCCATATAATATAATAATTTTCTTCTATCATTTTTTCTTAAACATCTATCAATTGATATATTCATATAATAACACATATATATTATTATCTTATATATTTATTGAAAATATATTATATTATCAATAGTTATAATTAATTTAATAAGGTTATAAATACAATCAACTATTATGAATTTATCTTTCAAAATATACACTTATCAAAATAGATTAATTGCTGTGATATTTCCTTCTGAAGGAGGATCTGCTCACGTAAGAAAGACATGGAAATTAGATTCTATTGGTTTAGAAAAAACAGGAAAATCTAAACCTGATATTGAAATGTCTTATGGAAATTTCAAAGTAAAAAGAGAAAAGGCATTACAAAAAGGTGGTCTGGAATTACATATAGATTATAATAATGGGACAATAACTGTTATACCTAAAACTGAACAAAATACAAAAATATATTCTAAACAAGTTGTATATTCGTTTGATGATTTAATGATTAAAGATAATAGAATGACAGATATACAAAAAGCTAAAAATAAAGTTAAATTAACGATTAGACAAGATAAAAAACCTCTTTCGGATGAAAAATATAAATCTATAGAATAATTTTAATATTAATTATTTTTTAATTGGTGGAAAATTAATATTATATAATATTAATACAATATATATTATATGAGATACTTTGAAACAAGTCAATCAACACAAGTTACAAAATTTGAATTAAAAGATTATGCAAGAAAACATTTTGGTAGTATATCAAAAGAAAAAAAGAAAAAAATAATTATCGAAGATCCTCAAAGTGATATAGCTAAAAAAATAATTATCGAACATAAAAATAAAAATAAAATTGGATTGAAAATAAACACATTAAGTATAAAAAAATTAAAAGAAAAAAAACTTCTCTCTAACGTTCCAAATTTGAATAGATCTAAAAATAATTTTCTAAGAAATATAACTGGACGTACAGTTTCAGATAGAAAAAGAAAAATGAAAAAAGAAGTTATGGAGAGTAATTTTAATTGATTTCAGCTTTATTTGAAACTGCTAACCATTGATCTATTGCAGATAAAGAAATCGTATCATTATTTTTATATCTATATTCTTTTATTTCTTCTTCTGTTATATTATCAAAAGGCCAAAATTTTGTTGCATTATAGTAATCAATAACATTTTGATCTGAAGTGATCAATTTAACTTCATGACCTTCTAATTGTAATCTAAATGTACCAATATCTAATGTAACATCTATACTATAATCATTATTTTTCAAATAATTATAAGTATCTTTTTCTAGATCAACGACATTTTTCTGAACATAGTATTTTTCATCACATTTATTGTATAAATAATCTACATCTATATCGCTCATAGTTATGTATAAAAATACAAGCGTTAAATACTTTATGAATTTTTTATTTGTTTTTACATATTAAGTTCGCTTTAAAATTTCCTATACCTTTAATATTAACGAGTTCATTTTTATCTGCTCCCATAACCGATTTTACATCCCCAAACTGATCGATTAATAAGGAAATCGTTTTATAGAAATTGTGGGAGAAAACCCACGAGTTTACTCGTGGGAGAGTTCACTACCAATACCTTCTATATGACCGATTTTATTATTTAACATTTCTTTTTCATCATATATACCTAAATCATATTTAACTTTATCTAATTTAGATTTATCTTCAAATTTTCCAATTGTTCTTCTTTCAGCAGTTAAATATTCCATAAGACTTTTTTCTCTGTCAGAACTTGTAACATTTTTCATAACTCCTGCTTTATTATCATTTAATATAAGTGACTTAATCAAAGCTTTTGAGTCATCTAAATTATCGTAAACTAAAACAGGTATTTTCATATCTATATTTCGACAAACTAAAACGCGTTTCCAACCATCAAATACAAAAATTTCATTATTTATATTTCTTGCATGTATAGGTTCTACAATTTTACCAATTTTTTCAATATTTTGTTTTAAATTATTTGATGGATTATTAGGAGTTAATCTAACATGTCCTTCATTATCCTATTTAAGTTCAGTAGGGTTGCAATATTCTATATTCATTAATATACTATAAACGCCTTTTCTTTATAAAATTAATTATAAAAAATGTGTGCGTACCTAAGAGGCAGGTGGAGTGGTTTGTAGTATTTCAACCCGAAAGGAGCGTGTGAACAGGGCTTTTTCGGTTGAAAGTGACTACAGTAGTACGATGGATAGCCACATTATTAAATATTTTTTATAGTATATTGATAATAAAATATTAAAATAATAAAAAAATTATAAAAATTTATAATGTTATAAAAAACTATAATATATATGGTTTCATTAGAAGAATTTTTTAAAGATATTAAAAGAAAAACAATAGCAGAACATAAACAAAATGGAGATTATATTATTCAACTAGAAAATGAAGAAGATGGTAAATGTATAATTAAAGTATTTAAACCATTAGAAAAAGATGGTGAATATGTTTCTCCTAAAGGTTTGAATTACCAATGGTATGTCATAGCTAAAAAAGAATATAATTGGGATTGGGAAACAGGAATAGATAGATTACAAGCTTTAGCAAATCCTAGAAAAGATTACTTAGCAGATTTCATAGATATGCATAAATTTGATTGTCCACGAAAAAACACGTATTAATTTAATCCCAAATAGTTAATTTATCTGTATCTTTTTCAATATTAGAAGTATCTGTATTTTCTGGAGTATTTTCAATAATATGATTCCAATCATTAAAATCATTTTCACTATTAGTTCCATCACTGAAATCATAATAGTAATATTCATAAGTGACATTATAATTCATAACGCTTGGATATTCATCTTTATCATATTTTCTTGAATCAACACCGTCATGATCTTCTGAATTTATTCCTAAACTATGACCTAATTCATGTAATAATATTTGCTCTGTAACATATTCTGATTTTTCAACATTTGAACCTGGTTTATTTCTAATAGCAAAACCTCCTACATCATCACCATGTAATGTTATATTATTTGTTATCAGTATATGATGAAATCCATATCCTTTATATTCAAATGTTTCTTTAAAATAATTATTAATATATTTTTCTCTTGTTAATTCTTCAACGTCTTCAACAGGCTCATCAGGTATATAAAAATGAATATCTATTCCCTTTGAATTATCATAATTATGAACTGGAGCATTATTAAAAGTATTTTCTATTATACTAAAATCAATTTTATCTATATCAATACCTTCTGTATAATCTATTTCAACTAAAATAGTAAATGTTTTCGGATCAGTATCTAAAATATTTATTTCTTTATAGTCTGATAATCCATCCTCTGTCGTATATTTAGATGTAGGATCAGTACCATACTTTGTAACTTCATCAACATCTTTCAATCCATCTCCTGTTGTATCTGTAGTTGTAGGATCTGTCCCATATTCATTTATTTCATCATAGTCAGATAATCCATCCCCTGTTGTGTCTGTAGTTGTGGGATTAGTTCCATATTTGTATATTTCATCATAATCAGATAATCCATCTCTTGTTGTATCTATTTGTGAGATGGTTTTTTTATAATTTTTAAAATCATCATAATTGAAACTAGTATTGTTATCTTTTTTATCTGTATCTATAGTTATAAAAATAATAAAAATAATAAAAATAATAAAAATAATAAAAATAAATACTTTTTTATTTTTAAACATATATCATAATATATGATATTTATATTATTTAATTATTTTGATATAAATTCGAATCATAAATTATTTAAATAACGAAATAAAATATATAAATATGAAGCAAAGAAAATTAGAACAAGATATTATAGAATATTTAAAAATTCATCCATTCGGTAAAACAGAAGATGAAATCATAGACAAATTAACACATAAAAATGATAATAACATATCTGAAAATGATATTAAAAATGCAATTAAAAATTTAAAAACTAATGAAGATGTTATAGTCGTAGGAAATAAAATTAGATGTTAATTTTTTAAAAATTAATATCATTGTGTCCCCGTTCTAAATATAATATATAAAATAGTTTTTATAACATATATAACACTGGTAAAACCAATTGTTATCTGTAGAAGTGGATCTTGAATATAACCATTGAATATTGATAAGTGAAATTATTGCTAATATACTTAATATAATATAAATATTAAGTTCCATTTTGTAATATATTTATTTTATGCGTAATAAGTTTTATTATATTTTTTATAATTTATAAGTCAAGATCTGTATCTTCCGTAAGTAAATCAGATCTTGGTTTAAATTCTTCAAAATTTTCTATTATATGTTTCCAATCATTAAAATCACCACTTCCACTTGAACCATCACTAAATTGATATGGATTATTGGATTGAGCTAAGAAGTTATAATTCATAATGCTTGGATATTCTGTTATCTCATAATCTGTAGAATCAACGCCTTCGTGATCTTCTGGCATTATACCTAAACTATGACCTAATTCATGTAATAATACAGGACCCATTAATTCATCGGTATCTTGAACAACCATTCCTGGTTCATCTCTTAACGCAAATCCTTCAACATCTATTCCATCTTCACTATAAGCATTTTCTCCCGTAATTAAAGCATGATGAAATCCATAACCATTATTTTCAAATGTTTCATTATAATAGGAATCTATATATTTCATTGGCGTAACTTCATCAACGTCTTCAACAGGTTCTTCAGATATATAAACATGCAATTCAATACCATAAGTATCTTCATAATCGCTTACGGAAGCACTATTAAATACATTTTTAATTTTATCAATTTCTTCATCTGGAACTGTTCCAACTTCTTCTGTATAATCAATTTCCAATAAAACTGTATGAGTATATGGATTAGTATCTAATATTTTAATTTCTTCATAATCTGAAAAACCATCTTCTGTAGTATATTTTGTTGTTGGATCTGTACCGTATTCTGTTAATTCATCATAGTCAGATAATCCGTCTCCTGTTGTATCTGTAGTTGTAGGATCTGTCCCATATTCATTTATTTCATCATAGTCAGATAATCCATCTCCTGTCGTATCTATTTTGGTTGGATCTGTACCGTATTTATTTATTTCATCGTAATCTGATAACCCGTCATCACTTGTATCTTTTGTATTTGGATCTGTTCCATATTTATGAATTTCTTCATAGTCAGATAATCCATCTCCTGTTGTATCTGTAGTTGTAGGATCTGTCCCATATTTTGTAACTTCATCAACATCTTTCAATCCATCTCCTGTTGTATCTGTAGTTGTAGGATCTGTTCCTAATTCATATATTTCATCATAATCTGCTAATTGATCTCCTGTTGTATCTACTGTTGTTGGATCTGTTCCATATTTATGAATTTCTTCATAGTCAGATAATCCATCTCCTGTCGTATCAGTAGTTGTAGGATCTGTTCCATATTTATGAATTTCTTCATAATCTGTTAGTCCATCTCCTGTTGTATCTTGTGATAGTGGGTTTGTTCCATATTGTATATCTTCAAATAATATTGTACCATCTCCTGAAAAATCTATAAATAACAAACCAGGTGATATTATAATTACTAAAGCTAAAATAATTATGATATATTTTTTAATATTATTTTTCATTACTACTATATTTATTTAAAAAGGTTATATTTTTATTGATTCATAATGTTTTTAGCTTCATTATATAATTTTTTATCTTCCAAAGTCTCTATCTGTATATCATTAGTTTCTTTTGGATTACCATTTTTATCAACAGCAACCATTGTAAAACGTGCCGTTGTAGCTACGGTTGAATCTTTATTTGATTCTAATTTTTCTCTTTTAACCTTAACAAATACTTTTAAACTTGTTTCACCTGTTTCATAAACATATGTTTTAACATTAACAATATTACCTTCTCTAACAGGCGTATGAAAATTGACCGTACTTATACGTGCTGTTACGCATTGTTCATTAGCAACTCTTGAAGAACAGAGTGCAGCTATCTCATCCATTATCTTCATTAATTCACCACCATGTGCATTTCCATGAAAATTTGTTTGTGGGGGTTTGATTTGTTCATTTGTTATAATTATCGAATTAGATATAGTAACCATAATTTAACTATATTCATTATTGTATAAAAATTATTCTATCAAATTTATTAAATAGCATAAAATATTTATACTAAATACGTCATATGAATAAATATGTTTAAACTCATCAGAATATTCATGGGTTTTCTCATAATAGCTATAGCTTTTATAATGTTATTATATTATATTGTTTAAAAATTATATTATAGAAATATAATTTATACTTGAATTTGTTCCAATTGATAAGATTTGTGAATTTTTTAAAAAATATTTTTTATCATGAGTTGAATAAATTTTAGTATCTACAGGTTGTAGAGGGAGAGTGCCTCGGGGCTTGACCCCGAGCAGTTGACAGTAAGGTATTATTGTAGAGTCAATATATAGTTTTATACTTTTAATATGAAAGTTGTTATTTTAATAATTAAATACTAAATATATTATAGGTTTTTAAAATAGAAATAGGTACTATTAAGTCTATAGTGCTCATATATACAGCATATATGAGTGGGTCATTAAGAAAATCATCAGGTTTCGAAGAAGGACAACTTGTTAGAGATAAGAATCCAAAAAGTGATAATATTGATATGGTTGTTATTGATATAACAAATAAAAGATCAGATACTGTTGTTATTAATTGGGATTGGAATATGAATGAAGTTATGGTTTCAGATCAAGATTACAATAAACAAAATCATTCACCAGAAGATGAAGTTATCAAAGTAGTGTATAAAAATCAATTAGATAAAAGATTCCCTCGTTGGGAGAAAAAAGGAGGAATAGATTATGTTAAATCATTAGTTGAACAAGATAAATTAAAAGCTTACTCGTTTCCCTTTACAAGATTAAATAAAATTCGTTAAAATCGGCTATATTTTTAACTTTAATTATTATTTAGTAGTATTATTATTTATATTTCTATATAGAGCAACATATAACCACAATAAAGCTGCAACAAAAGTAGATATTGTCGGCCAATATAAACCTAAAGCAGCATATGGGTAAACAAAGAAAACAATTAATATTATAACATATGGTATACTCTGTGTTCTAGGAACAGCAGCGTCTTCATTAAATACTGTTGGCAAAACAAATACGTTTAAAAACATACCTCCTAAAAATAACATTATTTCATTCATGTGTATATAATACATTTACTAAAATATATATTTAATTATAATATAATAAATATAAAATTATAAGATTAAAATTTTAAAATTTTGAAAATACTATATTAATTCACATCTATAACCACGATAACTATCATTGAATTCGACAATAAAATCATTTTTTTCATATTTAGATATCATATTTAGCATATGATTTTCGAATTCTTGTTCAGTATAATACATAGGTTTATATATGTACATTTTTTGCAGATTTGCTGTAGCCGTTATATATTCACTATTATTACTTAAAAAATTATAAAATTTAATATATTTTTTGTTTGCTTTTTTATTTGGCATCGTATACATACTAAATATAAAATATGGATATATAGGGTATATAAGTTTCTATTCTTATTTTTCAATTAAATTATATTAAAAATAAAATATAATATTTAAATAAAAATTATTTAATATTTTTTAGTTCACAAAAATATTTATATTTTTACAAAAAATATATATTGTATATGATTGAACTTAAAGAATTAACAGGAGATATATACGTTGAAGAAATAAATGAAGATAATTCAATGGTAAAAAATACAAATAATTTATATCGATATATGATTTTTGAATCTAATAAATTATCTATATATTTATGTAATAACTTTTATTTACCAATAAAAGAAGAACATTTTGAAAAAAATGGAGAAAATATGTATTATTATCCAACATTTAATGAAACGAGAGCTATTTTACATTTAAATGAACTAGATAAAAATAATCTTAAAAAATATAAAGAAAATGTTACGATAAAATACCTTGTTTTAAATAATACTATATATATAAATTCACAATCTGATCTTACAGCATATGGGGGTTTACACATTTATTTTGAAAATAATATATATAGAATACATGATCCTTTATTAGTTAATTGTGAAAAAGATTTTAATTCTGATCCTCTTTTAGATATTGAAAGTAAAAATAATTCTATATTAGTAGAAAATTTATACACAGGTGTTAAATATCCCGTAGAAAAAAACATAATTAATGAATTAATAAAAAATAATGATAATAATGGTTTTATTGAGGTAGAGAAACCTGATAATATAATAAGATCAATAATAGATAAATTAAATAATTGAATTATCTTTCACTGTTTTTTATATCTAAAAGGTTTGTATTTAAGTTACAAAATTGAATGATAATGTTTAAGTGGTGGGACTGAATAGCTTAGAATAAGGATTATCAATACCTATGGTACTCATAGATGATATTACGGAAAACAGAACGCGGAAAGCGTTCTTTAACTGCCAGCGATTTGAATTGTTGAACGCTCTCGTTCATACAGATGCATATGTGAGTCACACTCACTATAGCAACCATCATACGACAGTGATGTTATGTACAGACGACTTTCTCCAATCGGTCGATATAATGCAATCTACTCATCCAAATACTGAACTCTCTTTTGATGACTTCTTCTCAGGGCCAGATGAAGACGAAACTGAAGAATGGTCGTATGTCTCTACAGCAATTATTTCGCCATATATTGAGCATTCTGACCTGGCAGAGAAAACGGGGCGAGATTACCTTGCTGAAAAGGATGCGTGTATGGAGTTTGTCAAACAGCAGGCGCAAACGATTTCGTAGGACTTGACGCAAATCTGTAGTAAGTATCGCACATCCAACTCCAGATAGTTGATGTCAACGTACTTGTCAGGTTACTCTTAAATATCTTTGTTTTTAGAATATTCCAATAAATTTCATCTTTAAACAGAGATTCGACTTGTTTCTTTTTTGTTCATCTTGGAATATGTTTTGAATCATTCTTGCATGACTTTTGAAAAAAGATTCTTTATGATGATTATGTTTTGCGTGAATTATTTCATGCATTAATGTGTATAGTCTATATGTGTCATCTAAATAATCATGCCATGAATTCCATTTTACTCCTAATTTAAAATTATAATTTTGATTAGAAAAAGCAGGTCCAAAATGTATAATCTTTTTATAACTGCGAACTGTTGTTATTTTTAAATGATTTTCACTAATTTCTTCTAAATTTTTATTATTTTCAAATTTATAGGCTTCATTATCTTCCGTACAAACGCCATAATCACTCCATTCAATTTTCCATAATTGAATTGTTTTTCTTTTTAATATTTTCTTTGCATTTATCTATAGGAGATATATCAATTACAGATACATTCTTAATATAATATCGAAATACATCTTTTTTAATGACTCCTTGAATAATTAGTTGCTGGTATCCTTTTTTATGTGAAATGTCTTCACCTATTTTTGGTTTTTTATGTCGTTTATATACACCTTTAATAATCCATTCTACTTTTTTATGATCATCATATCTTAGATAATAAATACATACTTTATCACCATCTTCAACGGTTTTATTATTGTTTTCATATAAAATATTTTTTGATGATTCAACAGCTTTAATAAGTCCATCTTTTGCATACGTGATGTTCATCAAGAAACAAGGCGGATACCTCGGGACTTGATCCCGAGGCAGTTGACTGATTTTTATAAACGTGGTAGAACCTTATAAATATTTACATATATAAATTTACATAAGTAAAAACCATAACTTTTATAACGATTGATCTTCAATAGTATTTTAAGAAATAATTTTTGGGCTTGTAGTTCAATGGCAGAACGCCTGCTTTGCAAGCAGGAGGCTTTGAGTTCGAATCTCAACAAGTCCATTAGTGAGATGGTCTAGTCTGATCTAGGACGCTAGGCTCATAACCTAGAGGTCAATGGTTTAAATCCATTTCTCACTACTATTCTATATAAACTTACAAATAGAAATATTTATTATTATTATTTATTACTTATAATATAAATGTTATCATAAAAGATAAAGCCAGAAAAAGCATTAAATCATAAATATGTTACATATTTAGCTATTGATTATTTAGAAAAAATGCTATATTAGATTGCGTTTCAGATGAATACCTTAATATAATAGACGAAAATAAATTGATTGTAAAAGATATTAGCGTTAAAGAAAATGGATCTATATATGAAGTTAGTTTATATAGTAAAAATGTTTATACTGGTACGCAAAGTAACACATATGAACATCTTGTTGTTGAATATAACAGATATAACTTAGATTTTTACGTAATTGGTGTTTCCGTAATTTCTGATTAAATTTATAAAATAATTTATTTCATATGTTATTTTTAATTATTTAATAACAAATTATTTATTATAAATAAATTAAAATAATAATATAGAAAAAATAACCAAATAGAAAAACCTATTCTTGATATAAAACACTCGTCGTCAACTGCCTCGGGGTCAAACTTTGCGTCAAACCTCGGGTCATTCGCCTCGAACGCCAGTTAATTTGTCATATATAGTTATATACTTATACAGGTGATAAATCTTTTTATTTAAATCTAATAACAAAATATATAAGCTTACGATTTTAATCTATAAATATGACTACTAAAGAACAACGTAGTAATATTATTTCAGATCCAACCGTTGATACTCTTCAAAAAGGTTCTGTTTTTTGCAAAGAAACTATGAATGGTAGATTTCATAAAAAAAGGGGTTATATAGTTGTTAAAGCTATAAATAAACCTAGAAATGAAGTTACTTTTGTATCAGAAACAGGACTAAATATTCAAGAAACGACATTTAATATTGACGAATTTTTAACTTGTTATTCATATCTACCAGATGTTGATTGTAAAGAAATTGGTTATCATAAATATATACAATAGAAAAAGTTAAAACGTTTTAATATTATTTATATATATATATATGGAATTAAATAAAAATACATATATTAAAGTTATAGACAGTAAGAATAATGATATTAAAAAAGATACTATAATCAAAATACTAGATGTTTCACAAGATGACATAACTAATAAAAAAGTTTATACAGCTAAATTTGAAAATGATGAAAATAAAGACGATAAATTTAAAATATTTGAATTAAGAACTACAGATACAAAAGATATGCTGGAAAAAATTACGGTAGGAAAAGATAATGAATTTATCATCTTTAGAGTAGAATCCTCCTAGGATTGACTAGGGGTGATTCACAATATATACAATCGTAAAATTTTAAATATTATTTTTAAAAGGCCCGATCATTAGTATATTCTTTTGGACTATTATTACTAATGACAGCTTTATTTGAATCTTCCGTTATTATGGTATTACAAGAAATTATATATCTTATTGTATCTTTAATTTACTTTAATAATAAGTGAAGATTTGGTAATTTAATCTAATTTGATATAAAACATATATTAAAATAAAAAGTATTATATTTGTACATATTTAATAGTATAGTATGAAGAATTTAATTAAGAATAATGATCGTAAAAATATAATTAAATTTATTAATAATTACTGTAATTTTAAAAATTGTGATAATGTATATATTTTGCATTTATTAGCACGAAAAAAAGAAAACGAATTTTTATCTAACGTGATTAGTTTTAGAGAAATAATAACGAGTGAAAAATATATTGAAGAGAAATATAATAAATTATTATCTATTTCAAAAAACTTTAAATCAAAAGAAAATCCTAAAAAGAACGTAATATTTAGATTATATATTTCTGTTAACTCACGTAATGTGAAAAAATCATATTATATGTATCAAAAACATTTAATTGATTTAGATTTTAATATTAAAAATAATCATGAGCCTTCTATACATAAAATGAAACGTTTAGATAAAGAATGGATTAAAATATTATCAAAAAATAAAAATAAATATACAAGAAATTTTCTTATTGATATTGATGATAATTCTATAAATTATTATAAACAAGTAAATAATATATTAAAAAACAATACAACTATTATTACGAAAATTAAATCACCTAATGGTTATCATATTATTACGAAGCCATTTTCATATCCTAACATAAATATAACAGATTTAGAAAAAGTTGAAATTAAAACAGATGGTTTATTATTTATAACCATATTAAAATAAAAAAAACTATAAATCTTTATAAACTACCCCACTACTCGTTCGTTTTATTCTATTGTTGAGTAAGGAGTCCTTGCCCTTTATTTTAGATAAAATCTATAAACAAATCAAAATACTTATTATAGAACAGGTTCATGTATTATTATGGTTAGATTTTATGCTCTAAATCCTCGCGTTAATGATAAAAAATTGTTATCTACAGAAATTACACAACAAGAAATTAAAGACATATATCAAAAATATAATGAAATTCAAGATGAATGCGTATATTCTGTTAGTTTAAAAAAAGAACTTAAACCATTAAAAAATAATCATGGTAATTTATATTTAAAACAAGATAAAAATACCATTATTTATTACGGTAATATGGAAAATATAAATGTAATAGGTCATTATGATATTAACAAAAAATCATGGTCAGAAAAAATTACTAAAAATGTTATATTTGATCATTCTTTGTTATTTTTAGCAACACATGAATTAGATGAGTATAATTCTGAAAAAGAATTTGCTAAACAAGAATTTTTAGATGATGATGGAGAATTATGGCTTAATTGGAAACAAAAATACTGGGATTAAATATTTTTATGATTTTTTATTTTTAATCCTGCATATATCATTTTAATATAAGCAATAATTAGCAACATAATTCCGTTAATATTCCTATGAATTACTATAATCCCCAAAAATTAAAGAAACTATTGTCATATAAGCAATTCCAATAATAAGTCCTGATGAAGCTAACATAATTATTTCTGTGATTTTGTGAGCGTTTGTATTTGTTTTATTAATAACTGATAAAACTTACGATTTTTTTAATTATTAGTCTATAACAGTTGTAAATTCTTCGAAGTAATTGGATGATCCCTGCCCGTGTTCAAGTTTTAAATGTCTCTTCATTTCTATATAATTACCGATAAATCCACATTCTTCTTGACACATTTTTTCACGATTGTCAACTAACATTTGACATTTATATTCTTTTTTATCACTATTCATGAAAACCACCTACCATTGGCGTCGTTTCATATTTAGGTTTAATTTCTTCAATTTTTTGCCCGTTATTTGTTGCAATTTTTTTACAATATTTATTATTTGAATTTTTAAATCTATCTAATACAATATTAACATTAACCAATTCTTCTGATTTCATAATTTAATATAAAATGTTTACGTTTATTAATGTTACAAATTGATTTTTAAATTCATAAATATTAAGTTTATGTAAATCAAAATAATATATCATGTATAAAAAATTAATAAAAGATGACAATAATATTTATCATATAGTTTATGCACTATCTTATAATGAGTCTACAACTAAATCGATGACCAAATGCGGACAGAGAATTAAAATAAATAACGAATCTGATAATATATATGTACCCGTAGATTTATTAAATATAAAATCAATTTGTTGGAAGTGTAATAGAAGTCAAATGTACTTAGATGATAAAAGATTTCCACCATATGATAATAATAGTAAATATACGTTTTTTATAAAAGCAACTTTCAAATATGGTAAAAATAGAGGAGATTTACATATGGAAATAATACATGCAGATAGTGTTAAAAAAGCAAAAAATAAATTTGAAACTATATACCATAATTTAGAATTACATGAATATCACCAAATATCAAAACGTGTTGAAACTGATTGGATTACTATTTACGAAAAATGATGAGTTAAAAATTATAATTAATATTTTAATTTATAATTGTTTCATACAATTTTCTTTAATAAGTTCAATTGCTGCATTTTTTATCTAAAATCGAGGGAAAAACCCCTTCCTCAACGAGTGAGTCCGTTAGGACGAACGAGTAGGGTGGGGTAGTTCACTTAAATCTATTTATTTTATATTTTTGGCAAATATAATAAGTTATAATACTAACTATTAAACCCCAAGTAAAACCTGTTACATGTGCCAAACTAGATAAATAAGTGTAATTACTTGTACTTTCAAGTATAATTGAAAACGGAAATATAATATCATTAACAATATTAAATACTATAAGTTTATCAAATATTAATTGTAATAAAGATGGTGAAAATATAATTAATATACCTACTTTAAATAATAACTTATAATATATATTATTAAACACTAAATCTATCACGTACAAAACTGTATATAAAGATATTGCAAATAAACTAGAGGTAAATAAACTAAATCCAATAACTGTACTATAATATAAATTAAATAATAAAGAAATAATACCAATTACCAATAATTGATAAATTGTTATAATATCTTTTTGAAATCCTGTGATAGAATATAAAAACATAATCATTATGAGAACATTTGATTTTAAATGTATTTCATCATTATGTGATATTAATCTAAAAAATGAATCTCTAACTGTTTGTTCAAAATTTATGTAAAAATTATAACCTAATATCGTATTATTTTGAAATACAAAAAACCAAACCGTAAGTATAGAAGACATTAAAAATGGTATAACGGACATACGAAGTATAATTTTTATTATTTTTATATGCTTTTTTTTATAAAACATTATATTATAATAGTACGTATGATAATAAAAATAATTGGGTTGATCGTTAAAATATATAATATTAAAAATATATTTATAAAAAATTATTTTTAATATAAAAAACACAAAATATAAAAAATTAGATTATTTGTTAAATTCCCAATTATCTAAATATGGAGATTTATCAAATGGTATTAATTCTAATTCATCATTATTGTATTTACTTGATGAAAGTACATCACGAACATGATCTTCTGACATAATACCAATTTTACTATCACTAACATTTCTATCACCCCATACCGTCGTCATTATTCCACTAGGGAAACGAAATACATATTGATCTGTTGGCCTCTAAAAGGTACGCGAAGTACTGTTTCAAAATCAAGTTGGATAATCAAATCATCAATTTCTTTCGAATTATTGTTTTCTGTTATTTAGTATTACCTCGTTTCTTATGATTTTTATATTAAACCATACTAAACATATATTACAACATAACTTATAATTTATCATTTTATATTTAATTCTTTTTTAATGAATCAACGCTTGTATACTCCTTTTTTACCATCTGATGTATATTTAGGGCGACCAACATTTAATTTGTTATTTACTCCAAAACTTCCAGGTCCATTACCATATTCACACTTATTACAATTTGATGCATTTTGATGATTTTTATGTCCACAGTCAGCACACCAAACATGCCATTTGCCAGCCATGTGATGACGTTTAGCTTTTTCCCATGCTTCTTGATCACTATTTGCAATAAAACGAGAAGAATTTTTATCTTTCTTCATATATAAAAATAGTATATTTGAAATGTTTTATAAGTTTTGATCATTTTATAAATTTCATTTTTGTTGTTGGACCACGTATTTTTTCAACATATTTAGAATTAATAGCTTCCTTTTCATCTTCTGAAGTTGAATTTGCAAAAACAGGAATATCAACACCTCCAATAACTTTATCATTAATCCATGATGAAGGAATGTTCAAACATTTTCGCTTAGGACCATCTGTGTTATACCTGATTTTCCCCGTCGATATGGAGAAATACCTCGAACAATCCATAACTGTTCTCCATCTGACTTTTTGTTGTTATTCATACATATTTTATGATTATATTTATACTTATATTTATCTATTTCTTTTTTTTTTGAAAAAATTTTTATAAAAATTAGATAAAAATATTATTTAATTTAAATTATTTATAAATAATTTAAATACTATTTTTTGTATATTTTCACTATAGCACTGTATACATGTAACATATTTTCCTTCGTAAGTATATTGTTTCCATTTATTTTTACAATCATTACAAAAAATATTGATATATAATAATTTTTATTATTAGAATTTTTATTATGTTTCATATTTAAAACTGTACATTCAAATATATATTTTATTATTTTAATTAATATTTAAGTACAAGTAAAACCTAAAATTTAAGTTTATATCATTCACAGTATAATGTATGAGTCACTATAATACGATTGGAATATACATGACGGAAGATATTAGGAATAAACTTAATAATTATTTTTATAATAAATCAGGTGTAATTGATATAGAAACATATTTTGATCCTCAAATTGGTAATGTTCCAGAAGAAGACCCAGGTGCAAAAGTTATGAATGAATATATTACTAAGATTACTAATAATTTTTCAGATTTATATAATAAATCAGATTTTAGTTTTTCTGAACCAGTTAACGTTTCTCTTATCACGTTAGCTGTTAATCCTGAAGTTAAATATGATTTTATGGATAAAATTAAAGCTGCTGAAACTATACAAGATACCACTCCAGAAGTTGTTCATGTTTCTATTTTAGAGTCTTCAATTTCTGAATTTGATATGGATTTTTCTAATAAGTATGATGTATCTAATAAGTAAACCGTTATACTTATAATACATTTATTGTTACTACTTTTATATATTTCGAAACATTTATATAGTTAAAAACTACTTATATAATACACAATGTCAGAAAGAGAAAAAATAAAAGAAGATAATAATTCTTGTAATAATAAATTCCACGGGAGGATAAAAGATAAAACACAAAGAAAAGAAGAAGTTTCAGAAAATGAGCATGAAATGTGCCCTGAATGTGAAGGAACATTAAGAACAAATGATGATAATGAGATAGCTTGTACAGAATGCGGATTAATTGTTGAGGAAAAACATATTGATAGAGGTCCAGAATGGAGAGCTTTTAATTATAAAGAAAAAGAACAAAAATCAAGAGTTGGAGCACCAACAACAAAAACAATGCACGATAAAGGATTAACGACAACAATAGATTGGAAAGATAAAGATGCTTATGGAAGACAAATTAAATCTAAAAAAAGAACGCAAATGAACAGATTGAGACAATGGCAAGAAAGAATAAGAACAAAAGATGCTGGTGAGAGAAACTTACAATTTGCATTATCTGAAATAGATAGAATGTCAAGTTCACTTGGGCTTCCTGATTCTGTTAGAACAATGGCAAGCGTAACTTATAGAAGGGCTTTAGAAGAAGATTTAATCCGTGGAAGATCAATTGAAGGGGTATCATCAGCTTGTTTATATGCTGCTTGTAGAAAAGAAAATATACCTAGATCATTAGAAGAAATTGAAGAAGTATCACGCGTAGAAAGAAAAGAAATTGGAAGAACATATCGATATATTGCAGATGCATTAAATCTTGAAATGGAACCTATAGATCCAAAACAATATGTTCCACGATATTGTAGTGAACTTGATTTGAATGAAAAAGTAAAAACAAAAGCTATGGAAATTATTGATGTTACAGCAGAACAAGGATTACTTAGTGGTAAATCTCCAACAGGATACGCTGCTGCTGCTATCTATGCAGCCGCTTTGTTATGCAATGAAAAAAGAACGCAAAGAGAAGTTGCTGAAGTTGCTCAAGTTACAGAAGTTACGATTAGAAATAGATATCAAGAACAAATTGGATCTCTAGATTTAAAATAATAAATTAAATCAATTATTCTTTAATACACATTTAAAAAAATATATATTTATAAATTCAGTGATAAAATGAATAACCATGAAAAAACATGAGTGAACTTACAAGTTTTCAAATAAGATTACAGAAAAAGGGCACGAAAAAATTTAAGAGAAAATTGAATCTCTCAATTTACAATAGTAAATTAGAATCAATTATTTTTTAATACAAATCTAATAGAAATACATATATTTTGTAAAAATTCCAATTTAACAAAGAAGTTTGATATATTTTCAATATAAATAACCGTGAAATATCAATCGAAACATTTAACTATACTCACTTGTAACATATGCATGAGGTCAGATAAAATGAATAACCTGAACGAAACTGACGAAATGAACCGAGACGAAAATATGAGCGAACTTACTGGATTCCAGCGAGACTTGCTGTATATCGTTGCTGGACTAGATGAACCAAGTGGTCTAGATATCAAGCAAGAGCTTGATGAATATTACGACGAGCCAATCAATCACGGGCGTCTCTATCCAAACCTTGATACGGTTGTTGACCGAGGGATGATTGAGAAGGGACAGTTGGACCGACGTACTAATTACTATAGTGTCACGGATGAAGGACGCGAACAAATCCAAGAGCGACGAGAGTGGGAATCTACCTTCATTGAAAGTATGGAAGAACAAGAAGAACAAGAAGATATCTTCCAACACGTCTAAATAGTATCTGAATTGTCGTCGTGAGAACGTAATTATTTTTAGAATACGATACATTTCACTTAAAGATATTTTTTAAATATAAAAAAATATAAATTACAAATATAACCAAAAGAGATATATTAACGGAATTTATATTATATAATAATTCAATGGTCGATCAAAAATATCTCGCAACATTAGCTCCATTTGGAGAACCAAAAAAAGCATTTGAAATGCTTGATCTACAAGATATTTTTCAAATTGTAAGTGAAAAAGAAAAAAAACGTATCGAATCAGCTATAAATAAAAAATATTGTTGTTATCCTAGATCAAAAAATCTCTATATGGTTAAACCATTTTATGAAAATGATAAAGAAACAGTATATAATATTAATTTAAATAAAATAAATTCTTGTTCTTGTGAAGATTACATTTATAGACCATCAGATAATTATTTTCCATGTAAACATGTTTGGATTGTATTATTATTGATAAAATTAAATGCATTACCTGCAAAAAATGTTCCTCCTTATAATTGGTTAATTAAAGAATTAAATAAAGATCTAAAATATCTTAAAGATCAAAATGTAAATACAAAATCAGCAGAAGAAAATATTCGTAAACTTATATTGAGATTAACGAACACTAACTATAGAGAAATTAATTATGAATTCTTTTTTAGAAAAAGAGGTCAAATTATGGATTTAGATAATTTAACGAGTATTTAGTTTATTATTAAAATAAAATAGAAAAATCACGCTTCATTTATTATATATATTATTTATAAATTGGATTGACTAAAAAATCAACTTTAGATATATTTAAATTTACTTTATTCTTAACTTTATGTTGCAAGGAAGGATATACTTGAGATTCTAATGTGTATATTGTCGTTTGTATTGGAAATTCTGCTTTTTCTTCGTCAAATTCTATATATACAGCAAAATCTAAATCTGAATCAGGCAATTCAGCCGTACCTGATTTAAATGATCCACAATACTCAATATCTTTAACCGTACATTCAGGATATTCATCGATACCTTCTTTAGCTATCTCATATGCTAATCCAAGTAATTCTTCTTTATTTGATAAATCTTCAATACTATAATATTTAGACATATAAGTATTTTTTATATAATATACTATATAATTAATTATAATTTTTTTTATATTATAACGAGTAATATAATTTATTTTGTATAATAATTTATTTATTATAAAAAAGTTCATCTATTTCTGATTCAATTATTATTTTATTTTCAACGTTTAATAAAACGAGCATATATTATTATAATTATACCTTAACTATTATAATGGTCTTAGCTATATATAATAT
>LKMJ01000534.1_pt1 | contig 29404 bp, 26 predicted proteins | sample 643391 | NCBI WGS metagenome assembly LKMJ01 (sample SAMN04112250, study PRJNA286221) | soda lake metagenome | biome: soda lake; feature: Kulunda Steppe; material: water; isolation source: sample PL-Br10 brine of Picturesque Lake | place: Russia: Kulunda steppe | collected 2010-07 | reverse complement strand
TCGGACGAGCTCGAAACTGCAGAGGAAGTCGCCGAAGCCGTCTACGAGCGACGAGTCGGTAAAGTCGTCAAGCTCGCCAGTTTCGCGGCTGCCGATATGTCGGTCGGCAAAGAGGGGATGACACACGAAGAACAGGCGCTTTTTGATGATCTCGTCGAGCGAATCAAAGCGAACAAACAGACCGTTCTCGATGTCTTAGCTGGTGGTACCACCGATGAGTCGACAGCGACACAGCCGGCAGCTCCGGCGGAGACAGCCAGCACTGCGGTTGCAGAGGAGACGGCACACGATCACGAAGCTGTCGAACCCACCATCGCAGCACCTTCCGACGAGACAGACAGTGTGCTCGCAAGTGCGATGGGCGGTGACACATCGGCAGACATCGATTCGGACAACCCAACCCGGCGTGGAGACGAACCAGACCAGCCAGCGGAGCCTGCTACTGAAGCCACGGCATCGATCCCAACAACCGATGGCGGTAGTACGGCGAACCCAGCAAATCACACGCCTGTCGAGCCCGCCTCGGGGCCGACCGACAGCACTGCCGGGAACAGCGTGGGTAAAACCAGCGCTGCTGAACCCGACGCTGTAGATTCTGACACTGCGGAGCCAAATACCGCAGAGACGAACGCGACCCCAACAGATGATAAACGGACAACCGTGAGAATAACCAAAGACATTGGTGACATTTTCGGCGTCGATGAACGGGAGTATACGCTCCGGTGTGAGGATGTCGTTACCCTTCCGTCAGCAAACGCGAAACCACTCTTAGCACAGAACGCTGCACGACGACTCGAGTAATCAACACTCGAACCGGCGAACGAACAGCGCTTTGTGGCTGACATGCGATGATTTTGTATGCTCACTGTCGGAGAATCCGCCCCAGCATTTCGTCTCGAAAATCAAGACGGCGAGACGGTCTCGCTCGCAGATGCGCGTGGCTCGTACGCAGTCGTCTATTTTTATCCCCGTGCGGATACGCCGGGCTGTACAACCGAAGCCTGTGGCTTTCGAGACCGCAGCGACGAATTTGCCCAGCTTGGCGTGACCGTCTACGGAATCAGTGACGACCCAGTGTCCGATCTCGCGTCGTTTGCCGATAAACACGACCTGCCGTTTGACCTCCTTGCTGATACTGACGGCAGCGTTGGGCGAAAATACGACTCGTACGGAGAAAAGAACATGTTTGGTCGGACCTTCGATGGAACCTTCAGAAACACCTATATCGTCGATCCGGATGGTGAGATTGCCGCGAGCTTCGAAGGTGTTTCACCTGATGGTCATGCTGAGACAATTCTCTCAGCACTCGATGAACGTGGTGAAAAATAGCATTCACTGCATGCTGTTCGACACACCACGTTTCCGGTGAAAAATCGTTGACAGGGATACCGATATGTCGCGCCGGTTGGAGCGCAATCGAAGTGCTCAGTAGCCGCGTGAGATGAGGTACTCTGCGATGTCTTCGAGCAGTCGGCGAGCCTCGTTGTCCGGCAGCACGTCGAGCTGCTTTTTGCTCCGTTCGGTCAGGTCGTTAGCCATCTCGCGGGCATACTCGATACTACCGGCTTCATGAAGCGTTTCGACCGCCGCGTCGATTTCAGCCTCGGTAACGTCTTCGACACGGTCGGTATCAACCAGGTTGTCAACATCAACGCCCGCTTTTCGAGCGTGAAGCGTGATCAACGTCTCTTTGTTTTCGACGAGATCCGAACCACGTTGTTTACCGAGTTTGTTGCTTGGAACCGTTAAATCGAGGACATCGTCTTGAATCTGAAACGCCTGTCCCGAATCGATTCCATACTGGTACATCGCATCGATGACCTCGTCGTCGGCACCCAAGAGGACTGCCGGGATGGCCGCAGCAGCGCCATACAGCACGGCCGTTTTGAGTTCGACCATCTCGAGATACTCGTCCGAAAGCAGGTCATCGCGTGATTCAAAGGCGACATCGAGCGCTTGGCCCTCACAGATCTTCGTACAGGTCGACGACAACAGCCGCATAACCGAAAGGGCGTTTTCGGGGTCCCCACCGGTTTCAGCCATGATTTCGAAGGCCTTCGAGTAGAGCGTATCGCCCGCCAGAATTGCCGTTTCGGTATCGTACTCGTTGTGGACGGCCGGAACCCCACGGCGGAGGTCATCGTCGTCCATGATGTCGTCGTGAATCAGCGTAAACGACTGAATAATCTCGATGGCAACGGCCGCTCGCATGAGGTCGACAGTCTCACCGTCAAGCGTTGGGAACGCCCGGTAGTTCGTACTCATCGGCTCGACATCGGTCAGCGCTTCACCGGCCAGCATCGTAACTGTCGGCCGGAGCCGCTTGCCACCAGCCTGTAGCAGATATCGGGAGGCCTCATAAAGCCGTTCGGGCTTTTGGAGCGGCAGTTCTTCATCAATTGCATCGTTGACCAGCGCGCGTCGCTCGTCGATTGCCGAGAGGACGCGTTTTTCGGTCGCGTTTTTACTCATTACTCCACCAGTTGAATCAGGTTCCCATTGCGTGTGACGTGAACATCACGTCCCAGCTGGTAGCCCTGAGTTTCGCAGAGATCAATATACGGTGCAAACCCTTTCAGATTCTGGTGGGCCGGGATGATGTGCTGTGGCTGAAGCGCATCGAGCATTTCGAAGTGCCCCTCCTCGCGAAGGTGTCCTGAAACGTGGATGTCGTCGTAAATCCGTGCACCCTGCATTCGCAGCAGTCGTTCGGACTGATACCGCTGGCCTTCGTTGGTCGGCTCGGGAATCACTCGCGCCGAAAAAACGACTTTGTCGCCCGCATCAAGCTGATATGGGGTCTCACCGCGGCCCATCCGTGTCAACATCGCCCGAGGCTCTCCTTGGTGGCCGGTGACGATGGGAAGGAAGTTTTCTTTCCCCTCTTTCATAATTCGCTTGAATGTCCGGTCGACCGATTTTCGGTGCCCATACATCCCGAGATCTTCGGGGAATTCGACGAAGTCGAGCCGTTCGGCCGTTCCCGAATATTTCTCCATTGAGCGGCCCAGCAGAACGGGCTTGCGGCCCATGTCCTCGGCAAACTCGACGAGCGATTTGACGCGGGCGATGTGGCTCGAAAAGGTCGTCGCCACAATGCCACCATCGTAGTCTTCGATCGACTGCATCACGTCCTTGAGATGCTGTCGAGCGACGGACTCTGATGGGGTCCGTCCCTTGCGACCGGCGTTGGTACAATCTTCGATATAACAGAGCACGCCGTCGCCCTCGCGGCCGATTTCGCGGAACCGATCCATATCGATTGGCTCACCGATAACCGGGCTGTGATCCATCCGTTTGTCGAGTCCGTAGACGATTGCGCCTTCTGGTGTGTGCAACACCGGGTTGATCGCGTCGATAATCGAGTGGGTGACGTTGACGAATTCGAGTTCGACAGAGCCACTATTCCCAATCGACATCGTCTCGCCGGCCGCCATCTTCACGAGGTCGTTTTCGACGTTGAATTTCGATTCGCCCTGAATCTGCTGTTTGACCAGTTCGATGGTGAACGGGGTTGCGACAATCGGTGCGTTGTACCGGTGAGCCAGTTTCGAGATTGCCCCAATGTGATCGAGATGACCGTGTGTTGGAACAATCGCTTTGACATCACCTTCGAGATCGCTCATGACCCGGTCGTCAGGGATCGCTCCCATGTCGATCAGGTCGAGACTGTGCATCTGTTCAGTCCGGACATCGTCGTGGATCAGTACCTGCGAGAGGTTGAGACCCATATCGAAGACAACGACGTCATCGCCTGCACGGACTGCGGTCATCTGTCGACCGACTTCCTCATAACCGCCGATAGTTGCAATTTCGATTTCCATAATTTCACATCCTACACAGTCGCCGCCATCTGTCGCGACTGTGAGTTGAGCACCGCGCGTCGGGGCCATACCCCCGCTTTCGCGTTGGTGGTCGTATGGTCCCGCTCTGTGTCGGCACCGAGTGCAGTGGAACATCCGAATGCCACACCAGCCGCACAGTTTCCCGCGGGTTCGTTGGTACTTCGCCGTTGTACGTGTGGTGTTAAAAACTACGTGGGTTACCGTGTTCACCCGACCGACAAGATCCGTGACAGCGGCGGTAGTGCCGCTGTGAGTGGTGGTATTACGCTTCGTCGACAGCTTCGAGTGACGTTTCGGGAACGCCTGTTTCCTGACCCTCGTCAAAGCTGATCGTGTACGTTGCATCGCCAAACATATTTTCGATGACTTGCGTGATCGTTCCAGTCTCTCCATCAAACTCGCTGTGTTTGTCGTGGAGTACGGCAGTGTCGTCTTTTGTGAAACTCATACCGTTACCTTCTGCTAGCACAAATAAAAGCGCGTGGATTCCCGTTGTTTCAGCAAGCAAAACGGCGGGCGCAAGCGTCGTCAGTCGGCGTTCGAAACCGCTCGGTGATAGGGTTGTCGCGAAATCGACTCACGGAGTTCGCTCAGTGAGTCTTTGCTCTCACCGGACATCGCCCCCATGACCGCAAACACCTCTTTTCGAGAGATTTTGACACCCCGCTCGGTGAGGGCGTCTTCAGGCCGGGAGGTTAGCTCACGAAGCGTTCCGACCGCAAGCAAGAACGGGACGCCCCACGCGGCGAGAGTGTTGCCGTGTCGCAACGGCATTGCCTTCAGATAGCCCTCTGCATCGTCGAGAAACGAGTGCGCATGGCGGACGGTTCGGCTCACGACCTCTGCGGCTCCATCGCGGTTGGCGGGGTCGACAACGGCTTCCTGATCGATTCCCTCATCGGCGAGCCAGTCGGCCGGCAGATAGACGTTGTTTTCTTCGGTGTAATCGTCGTAGACGTCTTTCGAGATATTGACCAACTGCAGCAGCAAGCCGAAATCGACTGCCGTATCGTACATCTGTTGGCGGCGCTCAGCGGCCAGTTCACCGCGGGTGAGAAGGTTCGTAATGAGGGTTCCGACGGTTCCGGCCGCATAATAACAGTACTCTTCGAGTTCGTCACGGCTGTCGATCCGGAGCCCACCGGTGTCAGCATAGCGGTCGACGAACATTGCCATGCCATCGACCAGTTCTCGCACCGGCGGCACGATTGCACGGCGGACATCCGGCGGAAGCTCTTGAAATGTCGAAATTACTCTGGGGGCTTCGGCAACAACGACCCAATCAGCAGAGCGCTCTGCAGCCGGTGGGAGCCACTGGTCGACAGCTGTCCGGAACGCATCGATATGTGTCTCGTCTTCGGGATCGATAGCTGCATCGTAGGTTCGGAGCAGGTCGGCCTGCGGCTCTGGAGGGATATGGCCAGCATCCTCGATCGTGTCGGCAACCCGACAGAGGAGATAGCCCAGACAGATGTGTGTCGCCATTGGCTCTTCCAACACGTCAATAGTCAGCGCAAACGTTCGAGAGACCCCCTGTACTGCCTCATGGCACCATTCGAGGTCGGACTCATGGTCCAAACCGGGGGGTCGAGATGTAGGTCCCGTCATTCAAGTATATTGCTCTTAGGAGTCAGGGATAAAAAGTCTCTTGGGCTGGAGTGAAACCTCCCGTGTACACTGCTGACGCTGGGCTCTCACCAAAGAACCGATACCAACCCGGTGACCGTGTAGATTGTTATCGAGTTTCGTTGAGCCACTCCAGGGCCGGTGTGAGCTCGGTTTGTGGTGGCGAGCAGGTAAAGGACTCACACGCATACACGGTCGGCTCACCGGTGTCGCTATCACGCTCTGCCCAGACCGGCGGGGCCGAATCCAACCCGAGTTCGTCAAGCCACGACTGGAGGCCATCGTTGGTTGGCGGACGATGGGCAAGAACGACGCCGGGGAGATACCGCTCTTTCAGGGTTGCTCGCCAGTCAGCTGGAAGTTCGTCGGCCGCAATCGTCAGCTCTGGGCCGCCGTTGGCATACCGGTCTGCCGCAAGCGTCAGCGAAACGTGTTGCAACGGGCTGCCCGCAATTCGGTTAGCATGTGTCTCAAGAATCCGGCCGGCGATTTCCATGTAATCCGTTTCAGGGACAAAGCCATCAAGTGTGACAAGCAGGTCGGTTGCGACCCCAAGGCTCGATGGAGTTGAACTGTCGGTGACTTCCTGTGGCCGTGTCACCAGTTCCTCTCCGTCAGCGGGTGTAAAGTAGATCGTCCCATCGTCTTCATCCCAGAACAGCTCGACGATTGTTTCGGCTAAGTCGAGTGCGATACCGAGCGGTTCGACCTCGCCGGTTGCCTGGTACAGATCAAATGCGCCGCGCGCGAGAAACGCATAATCTTCCAGATAGCCCTCACCCTTCACGTCGCCATCGATAAATCGCCGGCTGAGTCGGCCGGTTTCAGCATCGTAGAGCTGGTCGGTGACGAACGCCAGCGCGTCGGCTGCCTGCTCGCTGTAGGCTGGGTCAAGCACCCGTGCGGCCGTTGCATAGGCTGAGATCATCATGCCGTTCCAGCCAGCGAGCACTTTCTCATCGCGTGGCGGCCGTGTTCGCTCTTGGCGAACCGAAACGAGCGTCTCGGTGGCCGTTTCGAGGTGGGATTCAACCGCAGCTTCATCGAGGCCATGATCGGCCGCGAGTTCTGAAATCGTTGCGGCAATCGTCAAGACGGTCGTGCCGTGTTCGAAGTTCCCCGATTCGGTGACACCGAATCGCTCACAAAAGAGCGTGGCCGCTGGCTCCTCGAGGTGTTCGTGAACCTGTGCGGGCGTCCAGACGTAGAACGTTCCCTCCTCGTCGCCGCTGCGGGCATCGAGAGTGCTGAAAAAGCCGCCGTCCGGATGCGTCAGTTCACGGTCGACAAAATCGAGCGTCGCTTCGACAACGTCGACGTACCGTTGGGTATCGGTCAGCTGATGCGCCGCAAGATACAGTGGGACGAGCCCGGCGTTGTCGTAGAGCATCTTTTCGAAGTGCGGGACAGTCCACTGTCGGTCGACGCAGTACCGGTGAAAGCCTCCGCCGAGTTGGTCGTACATGCCGCCGTTGGCCATTGCAGTCAGTGTTTTTGTCGCCCCATTCAGGGCCTCGCTGCTACCGCTCCGGGCAGCCGCCCGCAAAAGCAGGTCGACCCGGCCAGTCTGCGGGAATTTCGGCCCATCCGAGCCAAAGCCACCGTACTCTTCGTCGATCGATCGCAACGCGGTTCGAACCGCGCTATCGAGGTCGTCCTCTCCGGGCAGTCCGCCGGTCTCATCGGCAGTGGGCGTCGATTCGAGCCGGCTTTTCGCTCCATCAGTCCACTGTTCAGCACGGGTTTTCATTTCCTCGCGCTGGTCGGGATCGTTCCACGAGTTGGCAATGTTGTCGAGCAACTCAAGAAAGCCAGGCATCTGACCACGTGGCTCTTTCGGGAAATAGGTACCAACGTAGAAGGGTTTGCCCTCGGGCGTGAGCCATGCCGACAGCGGCCAGCCGCCCCGGCCGGTTACGAGCTGACAGACGGTCATATAGATGCTGTCGATATCGGGGCGTTCCTCGCGGTCGACTTTGATCGGCACAAACTGCTCGTTGAGTCGGTCGGCGACCGTCTCGTCCTCGAAGCTCTCTTCTTCCATGACGTGACACCAGTGACACGCCGAGTAGCCGATCGAAAGGAAAATCGGTTTATTTTGCTCTTGGGCCGCTGCAAGTGCCGTTTCATCCCACGGCTGCCAGTTGACGGGGTTTTCCTCGTGCTGTTTGAGGTACGGACTCGCCTCGTCGGCCAGCCGGTTGCGCGAAAGCGGATCTGTCATTACTGTACGTGGATGCGGCAGACGCAAAAAAGAACGGTGTCCGACTACGATGGAGGTAAGGGCTCTTGATTACTCGACCGGCTCTTCGACCGGTTCTCCTTCGGGCTGTTGTTCTTGTGCCTGCTGGATTTGCTCGAACAGTGAGCCACTGCCGATGAATTGGATGACATCCGTTTCGATCGCATCGAGAATGTCGGTTGCTGGGCCCGCAACCAACAGCAGGGCCTGTTGGTCATCGAATCGGTCTTCTATCGTGAGATCGAATGCGTCGAATTCGTCGATAACCGTGCTGAATGCCTCGTCGGTTAGCTGCTCTTGGAGGTCATTGAACTCCGCTTGAGCTTCTTCTTGGGTGAGTTCTCCCTCATCGATCTGCTGGAGTAGCTCCCGTTCGGCCTGTTCGAGCTGTGCTTGATCGAGTTGTACCGCCATCGTGACGCGGCGTTCATCGTCTTCGAGGTCTCCCCTGTCGCCCTCGAAATCGGCATCGTTGCCATCGAGACAGCCCGCTAGTGTGAGTCCCGCACCGACACCGGACAATTCGAGTACGCGTCGTCGGTTTACCGTGAGCTGCGCAGTCATTGAACTAGCTGGGATTTACGAGACAACTGATAAAAGCGGCGTGGTTGACGCCTCTGCTTCGTGTGTCCTGTCAGTGCTAAAAGAGGGTTGCTACCGGCCGGTAGTGAGTTGCTTACGAGTGACGAGATGATCGTAGTATCCGCGTTACAATAGATCGAAAAACCGGACAGTCGGCTGTGACCGCACATACCACCGGGTCCACGTCCCGAACCCACCGTTTGAAACGTATTGTCGCACTCACCCTGACTGCAGTACTAATTGGGGCGCTTTTGACGCCCATCGCGGCCAGTGCAGGTGAGGCACCGAATGAGGATGGCTTCGTCGAACTCGACAGCGAGGTGTCGGTCTGGACGAGCGCGTCGATTGCGATGGAGCTCAAAGATCCGGCGGCGTCCAACGACACCGAAAGCCCGCTTTTGACCGACACGATCGAACGGTCGGTTGATGGCTCGTATTCGGATGGAACTGCCGTTGCCGGCCAGACGAATAACGGCGTCGCCAGCGTCGTTTCGGGCGACTCGATGGTCCGGTTCGACTTCGGCTCACAGCCGGGCGCTGAGACCGAGCAGTTCGCCGACACCGAGGTTTCGCTTGTCGTCGCCGAACTCGACGATGGTGCGGATCCATCGGTCTCCGCACCTGCTGAACTCGCAACGAAAGATGCAGCCGAACTACTCGTTGCCGACGACAGGAATGACCGTGCGACCTTCGAGACGCAATTTACCGCCGATGACAGCGATGACATGCGCGTGATCGACGATGACGGCCATACCGGCTACTATTACGATCTTGATGACGCCGACCACGGCTCGGGCGTCTACGGCTTCTATGCCGTTGAGACCGTCAGTGGCGACGGCTTCTCTGCGGACGATGGCGAGCTAGCTGTCGATGGTGAGGTCCGAATTCTCGGAGTCGACACGGTTGCCGTCCACGATGCTGAATCGACAGTCGAAACAAATAGTGAGTACGAAGCCGGCGATACCCTCGAGTTCGACGTATCCGCCGAGGGCGACTCGGTTGACCACACGATTGCCGTATTCGATGAGGCCGCTGTCGCAAACGAGCAGCTAACACTCGAAAGCGGTGACACCGACATTGATGCTGGTCTCGAACCAGCCGATCTCACGGTGAGCACCTCCGCTGATGCCCACGGGGTCGCCAACGTCGACGGTGCGACCGCCTTTGGATCGTCAGTCGCAGACAGTCCCGCATACCAGTCGAGTGAAGTCGGGATGCTCTTTGGATACGTATCAACGACCGCGGCCGATGACAACGACGGCCCGGCAGCCTCTATCGCCTCGGCTGCTGATACGGGTGGCAACGGAACCCTGAGCGTTGAGACGCTCGATGACTGGGACGCTGGTGAGTACACCTACGTCCACGTCGCAACCGCTGAGGACGGAACGACCACGACGACGAGCGGCTCGGTGACGCTTTCGGCCTCGACAGATGCGGGTGAAACTGAGCCAGAATCAACGGAATCCGAATCCGACGCTGATGGGTCCGGTCTCGGGATCATCCTTGCACTCGGCGCACTGATTGCGCTACTGATCGGCGTCGCCTACATCGCCCGTCAGCAGTAACAGCGCGCGACGACTCGTTCCCGTCTGTTTTGCTACCGGTTGGATACGAACCACTACAAACAGCAACGACAATACATCGGTATGAGTGATGACGCCGGGAATGAACAGTCGACCCCAACCGACACCGACAGCGCGGTCGACGCACTCGCCGAACACCTCACTGCAACCGGCGAACGACCGGTTCCACCTGCGACAAACCGGTGGCTCGGCGAGGCTGAGGCGGTTGCCCGCGATGCAGCTACGGAGGGTCTCGACGAACAGACACGTCGAAAGCGCGTCCGGCAGGTGGCAAAGCTGCTTGAATCGGCCGGGGAGACGGGCGACGAACAAGCAGCGTCACACATCGAAGCCGCCCGCGCCTGCTGTCGAGTTGTGCTTCGCGACTGAGCGACCGACTAGCACGCCAGTACTTTCGTTTACAAAGCGAATACAGAGAAGACCATCGAATCGAAAGCCACGGCGGAAGCGGTAGTACCAGGGAGTCCGAAGTGGGTCGTATGCGCGGAATTGATGACATCGACCGGACGATCATCGGACTGCTTCTCGAAAACGCCCGTCGGCCCTATAGCGATATCGCCGGGCATGTCGAGCTATCGGCACCCGCCGTTGCCGACCGGATTGAACGACTCCAGGAGCTTGGGGTGATCCGACAGTTCACCGTGGATCTCGACCACGCAAAACTCCAAGACGGGCTCGATGTGCTCGTTGACCTCAGTGTCGAACCGGGCGCAACGGGCGAGATTGCCGACGTAATCGGTGACCTCGATAGTGTCACACACCGGTATGTGACGGCTGACGCACACATCGTCGTCCACGCAACACTCGATTCGGCTGGCATCGACGGGCTGCTTTCGACGGTCGACACCGACCGCATCCGCGACATCACCGTCCGTCTGCTCTCGTCGACAACGTGGACACCACAGATTGGCGAGGCTGAGCTCGCAGTCGACTGCGACGAGTGCGGCAATGCCGTCACGAGCGAGGGCGAGACCGCCGTAATCGGTGGTGCTCAGTACCACTTCTGTTGTGGCTCCTGTCTGGGTCGGTTCGAGGATCGCTTCGACCGGCTCCGCGATGGTATGTAGCCTTTTGATTATGCGGTAATGGATCGATTCCACTTTCGATTCCAAATCACAATCCGCATGAAATAGGGACCCGTATTTATTACTATGTACACAACCCGTCTGGAGATTCAGGGGCTCTCCTGTGCGACCTGTGTCGGAACGGTCGAAGAGGCCGTCAGCGCGCTTGCGGGAGTCAAGTCGGTGAGTGCCAACTTCGCCGCCGACGAGGGCTCGGTGACGTACGATCCAGAGACGGTTTCGCTTCGAGAGATATACCAGGCAATCGAAGATGTGGGCTACGAGCCGGTTCGGGCCTCGGCGACATTTGAAGTCGGTGGCATGTCCTGTGCGACCTGTTCGGGGGCCGTCGAATCGAACGCCGAGTCGGTTCCGGGGGTCCTCGAAGCGACAGCCAATTTTGCGGCCGACGAAGCCACAATCGAGTACAACCCAGTCGATACCGATCTCAAAGCGGTCTATGAGGCGATTTTAGCGGCCGGATACGATCCGATCAGACCCGAATCCGAGAGTGGGCCCGACGGCACTGACGAGCAGTCAGGGTCGGCCGAACGCCAGTCAGTCGCCCAACGAGAGATGAAAAAGCAGTGGCGGCTCGTCGTCTTCGGTGGGATACTGACGATTCCGTTCGTCTTCGTGATGGCCGATATGTTCGGTGCCGACGTTCTTCCCGCGACGATTGGTGGGATTGGACTCGGCTGGATTGAGTTCGCCCTTGCGACGGCGTTGATGGCGACACTCGGCAAGGAGTTCATCAGGGGTGCCTACCGAGCGGCGGTCACCAACCACCAGGCAAACATGGATACCCTCGTTGCGATGGGAACCAGCGTCGGCTACCTCTACAGCACAGTCGTTCTCCTTGGCGTGCTCTCGGTCGAAAGCGGCCTCTACTTCGAGGCAGTCGCCTTCATTCTCTGGTTCATCACGCTTGGCAACTGGCTCGAAGCCCGCTCGAAGGCCCAGGCGAGTGATGCACTGCGCTCGCTGCTCGAACTCGAAGCCGAGGAGGCGACCGTCATCCGCGAAGATGGCGACGGCACCAAATTCGAGGAAACAATCCCCTTGTCGGCCGTCAAGGTCGGCGAATTGATGAAAATTCGCCCGGGCGAGCGCATCCCGACCGATGGCGTCGTCGTCGACGGTGAGAGTGCTGTCGACGAATCGATGGTGACCGGCGAGAGCGTTCCTGTCGAAAAGAGGAGCGGTGATACGGTCATCGGCTCGACGATCAACGAACACGGTGTGCTCCGCGTTGAGGCGACCCGTGTCGGCGACGAGACGGCAATTCAGCAGATTGTCGAGCGAGTCAAGCAGGCCCAAGCCCGACAGCCGGATATCCAGCGGCTCGTCGACCGAGTGAGCGCCTACTTTGTCCCGGCAGTTATCCTCAATGCAGTGTTGTGGGCGACCCTCTGGTATCTGTTTCCGACACAGCTATTCGGCGTCGCCGACGCAGTCCCGCTGCTGTCGCCGGTTGGTGGCGGACCCGTTCTCGGCGGGATTCCACTCCTCGAATTCTCGATGGTCGTTCTCGCCAGCGCGCTGCTTATCGCCTGCCCCTGTGCACTTGGGCTGGCAACGCCCGCCGCAACGATGGTCGGCTCGACGATTTCGGCGACAAACGGCGTGCTGTTCAGCGGTGCAGACATCCTAGAGAAATCTCGCGGCGTCGACACCGTCGTCTTCGATAAAACAGGAACGCTGACTCTCGGCGAGATGGAACTGACTGATGTCGTCGTCCTCGATTCGGTCGCAACCGATGGCGGCTTTGCTGGGTCGGCTACCGAATCACCTGTTGACGAAGCCGTCGAATTTGACGGACGTGACGAGCTCGATGAATCACTCGTCCTTGCGGCGGCCGCCAGCGCCGAATCCGGGTCGGAACACCCCTTGGCACAAGCGATTGTTGCCGGCGCGCGGGGCCGAGATATCGCACTCGCCGAGCCGACGGCGTTCGAAAACGTCCCCGGTCACGGAATTCGAGCGACAACCCAGTACGGCGAGACCCTCGTTGGCAATCGGAAGCTCATGAACGACGCCGGCATCGATCCCACTCCAGCGGCCGAAGTCATGGAACGACTCGAACGTGACGGGAAAACCGCGGTACTTGTGGCCGTTGCTGGCCAGCTCGTCGGTGTTGTCGCAACTGCTGATACCGTTCGACAGAGTGCCCGCGAGGCGGTTGACGCACTCAATGACCGTGGTATACAGGTCGTGATGCTGACCGGTGACAACGAGCGAACCGCACATGCCGTCGCCAAATCGGTCGGTATTTCGCCCGAAAACGTTCGTGCAGAAGTCCTGCCCGATGACAAAGCCGACGTTGTCGACGACCTCCAAGCCGCCGGCAGCCGCGTGATGATGGTCGGCGACGGCGTCAATGACGCACCCGCACTGACAGCCGCCCACGTCGGCGTCGCCATCGGCTCGGGAACGGATGTTGCAATCGAGAGTGCCGATGTCACACTGATGCGTGATGACCCAAAAGACGTGCTCAAAATCATCAATCTCTCGGAGGCGACGATCTCGAAGATTCGTCAAAACCTGTTTTGGGCGTTCGCCTACAACGCGACGCTCATTCCGGTCGCCTCACTTGGGCTGTTGTATCCCTCGCTGGCGGGATTGGCGATGGCAGGCTCAAGCGTCAGTGTCATGACGAACAGTCTGCTGTTCCGCAGGTACGACCCACACGAGGCGTATCAACGAGGGCTCTTCCGGTTGTTCGGTCGGTAGTTGACGTGACTTCTGGGAGTTGTAACGACGCCGGTACACTGCTACGGTGTCACGCCGATGCACCGCTACACTCCTTGAAAAAACGGCCATGAAATCCGAATGGTTCGGCGTGTGGAAGCTGGACACGGGCGAGAACCGAGAGGGTCTCTGCATCGAACACCAAGAGGATCGTTCGTTCGGCTTCGACATCGAGTGCCGTTGCCAACACGACGCCGTCGTCCTCGGCGTTTCCATCCGGTCGCTGGACCGGAATCGGCTCCTCAAGATAGACAGACTGTTCGGACCACTCACGAGCAACACCTGTTTCACAGTCGACTTTTGCGAGGCCATTTGCAGCTTCACGGTCGGTTGCCTGTCCGTAGACATACCGGTGGCGTCGGCCCGTTCGTCCTCGGGGGACTCGCGGGAGTTCCATCCCGCCAGTATACAGTTGTGAACGGGCGACGGTATCGGTCGCCGGATCGATTCGGTACCGCATCAAGCGGCCCGGCGGAACGAGGGGAAACCCGTCGCCATCGCTATCGGTTTCGAGTTCGGCCAATGAGAGCGCCGAGACGATCTCGTCGTTCGGGAATTCAATTAAATCCAAGACAACCTCTCCAGCATCGAGAAAGGCGTTGACGTGATGGAAACAGAACGTCGCTTCGAACGTTGGCTCGGCGACGAGCTCACCGGTTGTCCGGTCGAAAACGAGCACTCGGGTCGACTGGGCTGGCCGCCAGTCGAGCATATCGATCGCCCCCTGGGAAAACGGGTTGAGTGCGCGCCAGACCGATAAGACAAGCGGCGATTCGATCAGGATGACGTGATCGTTCGTCACGCTACAGTCATGGATGTATGCGGGTCCGCGGGCCGAAATCGAAGCAATCGGTTCACGGTGACGGCTGTCGTGTTGGACGCGATAGATGTGATATTTTGGTCGAAGGCCGAATTCCGTCGTAAACCCGACGAGTTCGCCGCGATGTGGGTCGTCAACGAGATGTGCGGCAGTAATGTGTTCGGGAAGGTCGTCGGCAAATTCGAACTCACCGAGCGTTTCGAGCGTGTCTGGATCGAAGGCGATCCGCCGCGGGGCTTCGGTGAGTGCGACGTAGTCATCAGCAATGTTGGCGACGTGGACGTTTGTGTTGTCGGTTGGCTCTGGAAGGCCGAACGCGCGTATCGAATCAGCAAGCCGCCGCCAGCCACGGGTATCAGTTCCGAACTGCCCAGTGAGTCGTCCGGCAGTTGCATCTGCGTACGCCTCGGTGCGGAGAAATCGATTTGTGTACCGGACGGCTCCGCGTTCGAATCGGTATCGGCGAAGCATGGCCAATCCGTCAAACCAGTGGTTGACGCGACGCCCGCCGACCGAAAACAGTCCCGGGCCGTTACGGATGAGCGTCCCCGACAGCCACGACGGAATGGTACCGTCGACGGGTGGGCAGTAGTCGTGGTACTCCGACTCGACCGAGCGAAAGCCAGCGGACTCCGAATCTGTCATACCACTTTCTCGGTGTGGAACGGTAATCAATGCTCTGTGGGAACCCCTTATGTGAGCGGGATAGCGTCGCCCAGCGAGGTGATCCCAATCCAACAAAACAACAGCCCAAAGCCGAAGAGAACAGCTGCACTTGCAGTCCCAACAACGGGTGCGAACGCATCGATTCGCTTGCCGACCACGACGAGTGCAGCCGGATACACGGTTACCCACAACAAAATCCCTCCAAAGAACCCGAACAGCAACAACGGGCTTCCGGTTTGGATCGCCACTCCCTCAAACAGTGTCGCAATCGGCTGGGGTGTATACTGTGCTACCGCAAGCGTCCCTGGTCGGACAAGCCCGACGCCGGCAGTTAGCCAGAAGGTCAGCTGGTAAGGGTTCGAAAGCGAGAGGACGAACGCCTTTCGAAAGCCCGTTCCACCAGCCGGAATATCGCCGTCAAGGAATCCGCCAGCAGTGGTTGCGTCGCGTGCGGCATCGAATGCAAAGACGAGCATGAGAACCCCACCAGCGACGAACAAGAGATCCTGGACTGCCTCATAGCGCTGTAGGATAGTGGCTACGCCTGCCAGTGTAAGAACAAAAAAGAGCACGTCAGCGAGCATTGCCGCAACGCCAGTTCGAAAGCCGGCGACCCAGCCGCGGAGAACGCTTTCTTCGGCAATAAGGGCGTTAATCGGTCCGGGCGGTGCGGCAAGGGCTGCACCAAAGCTGATGCCAACGAGAGTCGTCACAAACGCGGTACTCACAGTTCGCAGTCAGCTAGCGAGCGGCAAAACAACATCGCTACCGAGCGACACCACACCGCAGAGGCCGCGAGGAATCACAGTTGAGAACGCCGAACAAAGATATATGTCGGCCGGCAGTTGTTTCAGAGGTATGGAGATTCTGAGCGGAAATCGCGTTGCTTGCAGCCGATGTGATGAAATTCTTGCGCTTGAAGACGCCGTCGGACTTAATAAAAGTAAATCGCTGTTCAAACCGCTATGTCACGACTGCCTTGGTGCGATCGGCGTGCCAAAAGGCTACGATCTTGAACGCGACATTACATATCTCGGTCGGTAACACTGCCACTCACGGGTATTTTTGTACTCATTTGCATACTCTGAGAGACGCTGTCCCTCGCTATTTGCAGACAGCGGGCATGTATGGGACTCTCGCGAGCGAAGCGAGTGGGAGTAAATCATGCTCATGAGCGAACAAAGTAAGCGAACGGGCATGATGGGATTCGAACCCACGATCGAGCAGTTAGGAACCGCTCGCCCTGTCCACTAGGCCACATGCCCAACAAAAGAATACAGCGACCGCACAACAGCCGGCCCAGAGACCAGTCTAGTTGTTCTTTTCGGCGGTTTCAGTAGCCGTCTCGACAGCCGCCTCGTCGTCTTCTTCCTCATCGAAGACCGACTCGGACTCCGGCTCGTCAGTCGATGTCGACCCCGCATCTGGGTCGTTCATCCCTTTGAGCTCGTCTTCGATCTCTTCGCGACCTTTTTTGAATTCACCCATTGCCTGACCCGTCGACCGTGCAAGCTTTGGAATCTTGTTCGCGCCGAACAGGAGGACGAGCACGAGCAGGATGATAATCATTTCTGGGCCAACCGGACCGAACAGTGGAATCGGACTAACCATGTCTATGCAAGGATAACCCAGTGGCAATTATAGGCTTTTTGCTCGAAGCGCCCGCTTTTGGGAGGCCATCAGGATACAAATACTCACGTTTGTGTTGATATCTGGATGGTACATATTGCGTACTGACGCACAACGCGGATGCTTACAGTTCAAACACGGAGCCCTGATACTCAGTCAAACCACAATCTTCAATCACCGAACAGCCAACACGTGGGTATGGTTACCATTGGTGTGGAGGCACCGGACTTTACTGCGCCGCTGGTCGGCGAAGAGACAGACCCGTTCACGCTCTCGGACGTACTCGGCTCGGGGCCGGTCGTGCTTGCGTTTTTCCCGGCTGCATTTTCGAGTACCTGTACGGTCGAACTCTGTACGTTCCGTGACGATCACAGTCGGTTCGACGAGCTCGGTGCAACCGTCTTCGGGATTAGCACCGACCTCCCGTATGCACTCTCACGGTTCCGCAGCGACCACGGAATCGAGTATTCGTTCGTGAGCGACAACGACGGCTCGATTATCGATGCCTACGACGTGGTCGAAACATGGGACCATATTGCCCTCCGTGGAGTCGCACAACGGGCAGTATTCGTCGTCGACACAGGGGGCGTGATTACCTATGCGTGGCGGGCGAACAATCCAGGCGAGGAACCCGACTACGAGGCAGTCGCTGCTGCCGTTGAGGATGCCAGCTAGCGATCAATAGCTCACAACCACCGGTGAGCGAGGACTTTTGCCCGACGAGAGCAAAGCAACGCGGAATGACGAGTATGCCCGATGGGAGCCGAGCGTATGATCCCGATGCCACGCATGCATTTGCTGATGACCGACTCAACGAGCTGTTGCCGATTCTCACGTCCGACCCCGAGGTCGTCACCTATCTCGAAGCACAGAACGTCAATGCCGTAACGCGGATGCAGTACAGCGACCACGGCCCAAAGCACATCGAAATCGTTCGAAACCGAGCACTCAGATTGTACGAGCTGCTGAAGCGTGCCGATATCAAGTTCAATGGGGCAGTCCAACAGGGACTCGACGAATCGTTCGAACCAGTCATTATCGCACTGGCTGCGACGCTTCATGATATCGGCCACGTTGTCCACCGACACGACCATTCGTATTATTCGATTCCGCTGGCTGCTGATATTCTCGATCGGATTCTCGGCGAGCTCTATCCGATTGAAACCGTCGTTCGCCTCAAAGCCGAGGTGTTGCACGCGATTCTCTGTCACCACACCGAAGAAACGCCGCTTACGCGTGAGGCGGGCATCATCCGGATTGCTGATGGGCTTGATATGGAACGCGGACGGTCACGGATTCCGTACGAAAGCGGCGGCCGCGGCATCAACACGCTTTCGAGTCGTGCAATCGAAGACGTTCGACTCGAAGAAGGCGACACAACGCCGGTCTTAGTCGAAATCGAGATGGTCAACGCAGCCGGCGTCTATCAGGTTGACAATCTATTAAAAGCAAAGCTCAAAGATTCACTCCTCGAAGATCAAATACGAATTATTGCCGTCAACACGAAAGCCGAAGACATGCTCGTCGAACGGATCGAATTATAATACGGTCAGCAGTAGCTGAGGCCGACCCAATTCCTTTAGGCCGCAGTCTTATTCTTCGAGGGGTCTCAGGTGAGATACGGATACAACCCTCCAATGTCCACGTATTCGCCCCCACCTCCCTCCCCTGCGGCTGCGATCGCCACACTAGCAGATCCGGACAACGAGCGGCTCTGTGAGATACTCACCTCGCCGGATCCCCCGGTTTCCCAACACGACCTTGCAATCGAGTTGGCGGCACTAACTGCCGACCAATCACCTCGTGATGTGACCGACGAGCAGTACCAACAGGCGGCAATCGAGCTTCATCACCATCGGCTCCCCAAGCTTGCGGACCACGGCATTATCGAATATAGCCGATCTTCACAACTGGTTTCGATAACGCCGGCCGGCCGGTCGTTGTTTGCCCTATCGAGCCTCGATGAGACTGACATCAGACTCCTCGCGGAGACCCCACAACAACTCCAGCAGGACGTCCTCACCGTACTCAGCGATAACATCGGAACGGTCTCTCTCGAGACAGTGGTCGAGCAGCTTTCTCGAGAGCGTGGGGATAACGAACGCCCTGGACAGCTAGACACAGCCGTTTCAGCCGAGGCGTCTGCCTCGTTGCCACCACCAGCACACAGTGTGATGACAACACGGGCAGATATCCCAGCCATCGCCCGGATTGCAACGACACTCCACCATCATCACCTCCCAACACTCGCTACGGCGGGCCTGCTTGCATACAACCCTGACCAACGGCGTATTACGCTTCCCGAAGATGGCCGCCATCGGACGGCCGCAAAAGCAGTCATACAGCTTCGAACCTGTCTCAGCGAGTCATAGCCTTTCTTCCTCAACTCCCAGTGATCGGTGCCCTGTGGAAGAGGGACTGCTTAGCGCTGTTTTCAACGGCCAAACGGGACGAGTAGCGCTTCGTGAGAGCGAGCAGGTTTAAGTATCTTCCAGAATGATGATAGTCACGTTCTCAGTACCATGTCAGATTCTGGGTCATCAAACACAGTCGGCAAAGGGGGGTGGGCCCAAGCGGCAACCGACCCAGACAGTTCGGCCGAGCACGGCGACGGTGAGCGAGACCACAACAAAACGCGGTGGGAATCGATTCGTCATCGCCTCGCGCTTGCTGCCGATATTCTTCGTGGCTCAACGGTCGAAAGCCGTCCGTACCGCCCGGCCGAAGACGGAGCGCTCGCCACGTTCGAACTTCCCGAAGGCGAAGAAGAAATCGAACGCTACTGGGTCAATGCGCCATTTGCGTATGTTGTTATCACATATAGTGACACCGAAAGCGAGCACTACTATCACGTTGTTGAACCGGATCTAGATCGCTTTGAGTCATCGCTTCTCGAACGGGTTCGGACTGATATTCGTGCCCCACTATTGTACCACCCTGAAAACGATCTGTCGGTCGAACGAACGCTCGTGTCCGAACTTACCCGGCTTATCGAGAGCTATGGTATTACCGTCGAGATGCGGACGTTCCATAGCCTATTTTATTACCTCTACCGCGACTTTCGCGGGTTTGGAAAAATCGATCCTCTCCTGCAGGACTCACACATCGAAGATATCTCCTGTGACGGCTATGCGCTCCCAATTTTCGTCTATCACGACAGCCACACAGACATTGAGACGAATATCACGTTTGCCGAGGACGAGCTCGATACGTTCGTCATTCGGCTGGCCCAACAGTCAGGCCAACACATCAGCGTTGGCGACCCGATGGTTGAGGCGACACTCACCGATGGCTCACGCGCTGAAATCGCCCTCGGCCGTGAGGTAACTCCACGTGGGTCGGCGTTTACCATTCGGCAGTATGCCGATGACCCACTGACACCGATCGACCTCATCAACTATGGCACGTTCAGTATCGAACAGATGGCCTACTTTTGGCTCTGTATCGAGCACAACAAGAGCCTGATTTTTGCCGGCGGGACCGCATCGGGAAAAACAACTTCGATGAACGCTGTCTCGATGTTTATTCCACCGCGGTCGAAAGTGCTCACAATTGAGGATACTCGTGAGCTATCGTTGTATCACGACAACTGGCTCTCGTCGGTGACGCGGGAGCGACGCAACGAGGGATCAAACATTGACATGTACGATCTGCTCCGGTCGGCGCTCCGTCACCGACCTGAATACATTCTCGTCGGCGAGGTTCGCGGAGCCGAGGCAGTCACCCTGTTTCAGGCGATGAACACCGGCCATACTACCTTTTCGACGTTGCACGCAGACTCGATTGAGACGGTGATCAACCGGCTCGAAAACGAACCGATCAACGTCCCTCGAGCGATGGTTCAATCGTTGGATATGCTTTCGATCCAGACACAGGTTCGATTGGATGGGCAACGTGTCCGTCGGTCGAAAGTGATCGGCGAACTTCGCGGGATCGACCAACGAACCGGCGAGCTCGATTATGCCTCCGCATTCGAATGGAATCCAAACACCGATATTTTCGCCTCCAATGACAGTGATCTCATTGAGGAAATTCAGGCCGAACGTGGCTGGAGCCGCGGTGAACTCCTCGCAGAGCTTAAAAATCGCCGCCAGCTTCTCTCATTCCTCCGCGAACAGGACGTTACTGATTACCGCCGGTTTACCGCAGTCATCAACGAATACTACGCAGACGCTGACCGGGTTCTCGACCGGATCGGTTCGGAGGCTTCGGACCCAGCTTCGAATGGAACCGCACAGAGCCAATGATTTCGTTGCTCCCGATTATTCTTGCCGTCTCGCTCTGTGGGCTCTTAGCGTTGCCACTGCGTAGTGATCGTGCAGCAATCGTCGCCGACGGTGTCGCTGTCGCACTCGTTGGTGGGCTAACTGGAACGGACCGGAAACACGACAAACTCCGCCGGCTTGAGGCCGCACATGTCGGCCGATCATACGATATATTTGCAGCTCAGACCGTGCTGTACTCGATTTGCTTTGGAATAGTTGCTGGGCTGGTAAGTCTCGCGGTCGTCCCGCGGCTTCTCGTCGAACTCACCGCGTTGCAGCCACGACTCGAAGAGACAGCAGCACCCACAGTGCTCACCGAGATTTCGGTATCCGGGTTCTGGTCGACAGTCGCGATCACGCTCGGAGGAAGTATACTCGTCGCAGTCGTCGTCGCCATTGTTGCCCATGAGCTTCGCTGGGTCGTCCTTGACCAACAGGCAGCCGCCCGTGGTTCACAGATTGAGGCAACCCTTCCGCGCTCGGTTGCGTTTATGTATGCGTTGTCACGGAGCGGTATGGCATTTCCCGATATCCTCCGGACGCTTGCCGAAAACGGTGATGTCTATGGTGAAGCTGCCAGTGAAATCCGCGTGACAGTTCGAGACATCGATCTCTTTGGGACCGATATTATTACTGCCTTAGAGAAGACGAGCGAGCGGACGCCATCGGCAAATATGGATGAACTGACCGAGAACCTTGCGAGCGTTCTCGGAAGTGGTCGAAGCCTCTCATCGTATCTTCATGCACAGTACGAACGGTACAAAGAGGAGGCAGAAGCCCAACAGCAGCAGTATCTCGAACTATTGTCGACATTCGCTGAAGTGTATGTGACCGTCTTGGTTGTTGGGCCGCTGTTCTTGATCACGATTCTTGCGGTCATTGGCCTTGTATTGGAGGACACGATCGCGTTGATGCGTGTCATTACGTTCGTTGCGGTGCCACTCGGCACGTTCGGATTCATTGTCTACGTCGATAGCATGATGGGCTCACTGCAGACACCGGGCTCGGGACAGTCTACTACACCTCAGAACGCGGCACAACAACACGCAAGCGAGATCACCACTGATGGCGGGGTGAGCGATCGGTGGCTCCAACAGCGCGAAACGCTCGGTGTCTACGACCAGCTACAGCGGGCGCTTCGGCTGGCAACACAGCCGGTTGAGACCGTCCTTCGACGGCCGTGGCTCACACTGGTTCTGACAGTCCCGGTTGGGCTCGTGTGGATTGTTTTGACTGTCGAACTCACTGAAACGACGCTGTTCGGCCTGATTGACGCCCTTGCCCGGCCGGTTGTCGTGGTATCGATCGGTCTCTGTGGCAGCTACGCAGTCGTCTATGAAATTGCCAAACGTCGAACCAAGCGGATCGAACAGTCCGTCCCGGACTTTCTTGACCGGTTCGCCAGCGTCAACGATGCAGGGATGTCGGCTATTGAGGGGCTCCGCCGGGTTGCAGCAAGCGATCTCGGTGAACTGACACCGGAACTCAAACGAACCTGGCGGGACGTCCAGTGGGGGGCTGATGCGCAGACTGCGTTACAACGGATGGACCAACGGGTTCGTTCGCCACTGATCACGCGCGCAGTCACGCTCGTCACGAATGCCATGGAGACCAGTGGCGACATCGCACCGGTGATGGAGATCGCTGCCGATGAGGCGCGTGCAAGCCAACAGCTGAACCGCGAACGAAAACAGGTGATGGTGACGTACCTCATCGTTATCTACATCGCGTTTCTGGTCTTTCTCGGTATTATTGCAGCACTCTCGGTTTCATTTATCCCAGCCATCGAAGCTGCAGCCCAGCAGGCTGCAACCGGCTCGGAAACCGGAAACAGTGTGCCAGGAGTCGGCGGAATCGGTGACCTCGGTGACGTCGACGTCAGTGTGTATGAATCGCTATTCTTCCATATTTCTGCGATTCAGGCGGTCTGTTCGGGACTCGTTGCAGGCCAGCTCGGCGAGGGAAACATTCGGGATGGGATCAAGCACGCTGGAATTTTGCTGTTGTTGACATACCTTACCTTTACTCTCATCTGAGTCGGTGTCGATAGCTGGCTGCAAACGAAACCCTTTACACTATCACCGCAGTACGATGTAGTGAGGGTTCGTGGGTTAGCTTGGCCATACTTCGGGCCTTGGGTGCCCGTGACCCCGGTTCGAATCCGGGCGAACCCATTTTTGCGACGAACAACGTGAGGAGTGCAAACTGGGTTCACTCGAGTCGAGCCAGCAAGCGACGCAACAGGGTGAGGAATAGCTGAGCTCTGTAAGAGGAATCCTGAGAGCAATCGCGTACTTAGTGGTGCTCTCGTGGGGATCTGGACACAATAGTGAGAGTGTCCCTGTCGTATCAGGAAATAACACCTACTGTCTCACTGCGTGAACGACAGGATGCACAACATGAGCCGGATGCATCGGTTCTCTCGACGTGGATTACTACTGCTCGGGAGTAGCGTAATCGGTTCTAACTACCGTACCGGTCAGCGCTCCAATCGGCAACAATCGCTGGGCGCGACCCAACTGCCGAACGCACCACCAGCCGACCACCACCCTCCACAGATGACAGAGCAACCAAACACCACTGAGACAGACCACGTTGAGAGCGACGACGATCAAGAATCAGCGCCGTTTGCAGCCGATCTCCGGCTTGCGTGTTATCACCTTACTGTTGATACACCGGTGTACGACCGCGTAGTGGTCGAATGGAGCGATGGGACGACAAAGACGTTCGATGGATCGTTTCGTGGCCGCCGGCTGTTTGGCTATGTCGGCAGCGGCGACCTCATCGAGGAACCCGACACACACACAGTCAGGTCGTTCCACGGACCAATCAAGCGAGCAACCGTCTCTCATGGTACAGAAAAGCTCACAACCGACACGCAAACCTCGAAGTGTGCGGTCGAAGCAGTGACGTTCACCGCTGATACGGCAACGGTCACAGGAACCCCGGACGATATCACAGCGACCTTTGGGGATGGATCGATCAAGCAGTGGGATCCGCCTGCAACGGGGACGACGACCTTCGGCTCGCCAGGTCGCAAACTCACCGAGCTATTCGTTGCTGATCACGAACTACGGATCACAAATCCAACCGCCGTCCAGTCAGCAGCGGGAGGTCAAGAGGGCCTGCGGCCGGTTGCAACCCGGTTCGAAGACAACAGTATAATCATTGGTGCCGAGGAGTTTGCTGTCGGCACCGATTTCGGTGGCGTCGAGATTGTATTTACTGACGGAAGTATTCAGACCGTTGGCAACCCGAACGGTGCGTCACAGTTCGAATTACCAGCGACAATCACGGTTGCAGACGAACACACTGGAAAGACGATCGAAGCCGTACATATCGGCCGACAGAACGGAGAAATATGGTTCCGACTATGCAATCGCGAGCACCCTCATTTGACGTAGCGAAGAGACAGCGCGACGTACCGTTGTCGGGCCAGCAACTCTCGATAGATCTGATCTGCGGGATGGAACAGTTAGCGTGAAGCAAGTAGTGAGTAGCTGTCACCGTCTTTCGAAATAAGATCCCGTTTTTCGAGGGTTTTGAGGATGCTATACAGGGCGATCTTTTTCATGTCGAGACCGTCTTGGAGCTCGCTGATTGTTGCGGTTCCGTTCATCGACAAGAACAGATAGACCAGCTTTGCCCGGGGCGACCGGAGTTCGGCCGGCATCGACAGCGGCCGCGCGGTTTCTGCGATCATACCTGTAGCTTTGCTTCGACAATAATAAATGTACTCTACGTCAGTTGTCGAACTCTTCTCGATGGCGTAAACACGCGTTCACGGCCATTTCAGCGACTACGTGGCATTTCGAATGAACAACCGTGTGTGAAAAACACCACAGATAGCCCGCGGTATTTCGACTGGTGACGTATTCATGTGAGAGAGGCTCACGCAGTCTTCAACAAGGGGAATGCTGCCCACCACCATGCGACGGTTTGTGCGAGTGCAAGCAGAACCATCGCGGTCACTGTCGGAGCCGGTGAGTGCTGGTTCGTATACCGACGCAATCCCCAGATAAAAAGCGGCACTAACCCGAGCGTCACAGCGACGACAGCGCCCGGAAGGACGGTTTGCCACCCAAGCAGGGTTGTTGCCACGAGACCAATGACACCAATAAGATAGATACCGCGAAGCCGACTCACTGAAAGCCGTGTTGCGAGCGTGTTTTTTCCGACTGCTGCATCGGCGTTTCGGTCAGGCCACGTCGTTGCCAAGAGATTCACAAACACCGCACAGCCGAGCGGGAGAAACGCGACAACGGCGTCAACTGAGACTGAATCCATAACCACAGCAACCCCGTAGACAGGAAGTACAACGCCGCCAAGCAGCGCGTTATCGAGTTCACCGAGTCCACGCCAGGCAAATGCGGCTGGCTGGAGTGAATATCCCCAGCCGAAGAGTCCAATAAAACCGAGGACGACAACCGCAGCGGTCGAAAGCACGCCAGTAGTGGCAGCGACGGCAACAGCACATAACGATACCACCGCCGTGACACCAGTCGCGTGTTTCGACACCAGCCGAGAGAGACCGGTATCGGCAAGCGCATTACTCCCACCGGAAAACGGCGTCGACTCGCTGAGCTGGTCAGTTTCATAATCTGCATACTCGTTGGCGTAATGAATACTCGCAGCGACGGGCAGAAAGACGACAAAGCCAACAAGTGCCGTGGCGAGGTCAACACTGCCACCCCAGAATAGTGCGGCCCCAATGCCCATGATGTAAATGGGAAGCATCAATGAGAGCTGTTCGGGGCGACTCAGTCGGAAGAGTGCCACACAAACAGCCGAACGTGACGGCGGGGTTGTTGTTTGTGGTGACTGCCAGCCGAGTGCGTCAACAAATCGAATAAATAACGAATCCACGTCAGGTCAGCGCTCAGTAGCTTCGAATTTTTGGCTCGTAGGTCTTGTTCTCGCCTCCGAGAATCACCGGCCGGAACCAGAGTTCCGGCGACCCATCGTTCCACGACAGCAGCGTGTGTTTGAGCCACTCGTTATCGCGTCGTTCCTGGTTCTCCGCGCGCCAGTGTGCTCCACGGAACTCTTCGCGAGCAAGCGCGCCAACAGTGATCGCCTCTGCGAGATCCAAGAGGTTCTGGGTCTCGACTGTCTGCAAGAGGTCGGTGTTGAACGTCCGTGAGGGGTCCATGACGGCAACGTCTTGATACCGGTCGCGTGCGGTACGAATATCACGAAGCGCCTGCTTGAGGCCCTCCTCCTCGCGGAAGACGTTGACGTTGCGGGTCATCGCTTTCTGGAGTGAGGATCGGACCTCCGAGTGGTGGATGCCGTCCTCTTTATTCATGAGCCGATCGATGCGCTGGCGCTCAGTTTCGACTGTCTGTTCGAGCAGTGTATCCGGGTTGGCTGGACCGCCGGCCGCAACCGCACCGCCGTCGGAGCGCGGCTCCGACGAGGATCGCGATTCGTCGATTCGCTCACCGCCGTCGGCGACAGCGTCACCTGGCGAGCCGCCTTCACCGAGTTCAACCGGGCTATCGATGGTCGCCGTTTCGTATTCCCCACGCTGGCCGGTCTGGATTTTCGCTGGCTCCATCTCCTTGCCGGCAGCGTGATACCCTGCGCGTTTGCCGAGGACGATCAGTTCAGGAAGCGCATTCCCACCGAGACGGTTTGCCCCGTGAACAGAGGCACAGGCACACTCGCCGGCGGCGTAGAGCCCCTGAATACAGGTCTCGCCGTTTTCGTCGGTCTCGATTCCGCCCATCGCGTAGTGTTGGCCGGGTTTGACCGGCATCGGCTCCTTCGTGGCGTCAACGCCCTCGAAGTCTTCGGCGAGGTGGACGATGTTTTCGAGCCGGTCGATAATTCGTTCTTCACCGAGGTGCCGCATGTCGAGGTGCACGTATTCGTCTTCGATACCGCGGCCCTCGTTGACCTCGGTGAGTTCCGCACGCGAGACAACGTCGCGGGAGGCAAGTTCACCGTCGTTGTTCGCATAGCCATGTTCGAACATGAAGCGCTCGCCTTCGGCATTGTAAAGAATTCCGCCCTCGCCACGGACGCCCTCAGAGATGAGCACGCCAGTTGATGGCAATGAGGTTGGGTGGAACTGAATGAACTCCATATCTTCAAGCGGGACGCCCGCGCGGTAGGCCATTGCCTGCCCATCGCCGGTACAGGAGACCGCGTTTGTCGTGTGATCGAAGGCCTGTCCGGGACCACCCGTGGCGAGAATAACGCCATCGCGAGCTTTGAACCCTGAGAGTTCGCCCGTCTGGACATCATAGGCGACGACGCCGTGGCAAGTTCGGTCTTCGGGTCGTTCCTCGTCGGTGACCGCGAGGTTGAGCACGTGCCACTCGTCGTACACCTGAATGCCTCGTTTGACAAGCTGTTCGTAGAGCGTATGCAACAGCTGATGGCCGGTTTCTGCACCTGCATACGTGGTACGGGGGAACGAGAGACCGCCGAAGGGGCGCTGTGAAACCCGGCCGTCTTCCTCTCGCGAGAAGGCCATTCCCCAGTGTTCGAGCTGAATGACTTCGTATGGACTGTTCTTACAGAGGGTTTCGATTGCCGGGGCATCGCCCAGGTAATCCGAGCCCTTCATCGTGTCATAGGCGTGGTCTTCCCAGGAGTCACCCTCCCGGAGGGCAGCGTTGATTCCGCCCTCGGCTGCACCAGTGTGGCTGCGAACGGGATGCAGTTTTGAGACGATGGCGACATCTGCGCCCGCCTCCTGTGCTGCAATCGCCGCTCGAAGTCCGGCACCGCCCGCACCGACCACGATTACGTCGTGTTCGTACATGATATTGTGAGTGTATGGATTTTGGTCTGAATGCCCTTGAGACTATCTACCAGAATTTCAGGTTCTTTTTAACGGCTTCGCGTTTGAGCTCCTGAATGTGTTCGGTAAGTGGAATGTCTTTCGGACAGACGTTGGTACAGGAAAATTGCGTCTGACATCGCCAGACACCGTGTTCCTGTTCGATTGTTTCGAGTCGCTGTTGTTTTCGGTTCTCGCCTTCGCGCTCGTCCATCGCAAATCGGTAGGCCTTGTTGAGTGCGGCCGGACCGAGATACTGGTTGTCGCCAGCAGCGATGTTACACGAGGAGAAACACGCCGCACACCAGATACAGCGCGTCGACATCTTGACTTTCTCACGGTTCGCCCGTGACTGTCGCTGTTCTTTGAGCTCACCATCCGGCGTCTCATCGGGATCGAAGTATGGATCGACCGACTCCATTTCCTCGTAGAAGTGATCCATGTCGACAACGAGGTCTTTGACGACTTCTTGGTGTGGGAGTGGCTCAATCCGGATTGGTTCCGAAAGCTCCGAAATCTGCGTTTTACAGCCAAGCCGCTGTGCGCCATTGACAAAGAAGGCATCCGACCCGCAGATTGCCTGTCGGCACGAGTGTCGGAAGGTCAACGACGGATCGTAGTGATCTCGCGCGTACATGACGGCGTCGAGAACGGTCATTCCCTTTGTGAACGGCACGTGGAACGTATCGAACCGTGGTTCCTGTTTGTCCTCGACTTCAGGGTCGTACCGGAAGACCTTGATTTCGCGAGAATCCTCGTCGGCTTTTTCCGCAGCGTCGGCCTCGGCTTGGCGCTGTGCGGCCGCCTCGCGTGAGGCGCGCTTTTTTTCATCGCGTCGTTGCTGGGCAGGCGCGGTCGGATCCTGCTTTGTGACTGGCTGTTGTTCGGCTGGCGATTCCTCGGTTTCTTGTTGTGGTGGCTGTGTACTCATGTTAGAAGAACCCGATCCCGGCCCAGGCGTTTGCCGTCCGGACCCCTTGCACGAGGAGCAGTACGCTGGCTGCGATAAGCGTCCATTTGACTACTTGGCGCTTGGTCCCTGTCAACCCTTGGTTGATCAGCGCGTTGTAGACGCCGTTGACCCCGTGGAATGTCGCGGTGAACAGAAAGAGGATCATCAGCGAGTAGTAGGTCCACATCTCCATGCGCGACTGGCTCAGCGCAAACGTCACTTCGTCGGCGTGGTAGACAAAGTGAAGCAGGAAAAAGTGGAACGCCAGCACAATAACGAGAAATGCCGCCGTGATTCGCTGCCAAAGCCACAATCTGCCGCCTTTCGTAAACGAAGAGTAGTGTTCTGCCATGTTAGAAAGCCCCCGCGATGAACGTTGGTACAGAGGCGACCGTAATCGCCCCGGTAAGGATCAACGACGCATAGAAGCTCTTGTCTTGTGAATCCAATCCGATACCCAGGTCGACCAAGAGGAGTCGGAGCCCGTTGAGGATATGAAAGACCGCAACCGCAAGCAAGCCGACTTCCAAGATTCGAACCAGAAGGAGGCTTTCGAGCGTCACGATTGTTGTCGTATAGATATCCT
>LKMJ01000532.1_pt1 | contig 29448 bp, 26 predicted proteins | sample 643391 | NCBI WGS metagenome assembly LKMJ01 (sample SAMN04112250, study PRJNA286221) | soda lake metagenome | biome: soda lake; feature: Kulunda Steppe; material: water; isolation source: sample PL-Br10 brine of Picturesque Lake | place: Russia: Kulunda steppe | collected 2010-07 | reverse complement strand
GTCTGCTGACTCCTTTCGCAAAACCAGGGTGATATTAATTTTCAAAGGCTTCTTGTCCCCGGTTCTCGTTTGTTTCAACAGGTGGATGGAAAGCCAAAATAGGCACGGTGAGCGAACTGTATCGACGAAAGTTGTTCAGGAGGTCGCAGCAGTCACGAATCGAGAGGCAACCCAGCTACCGCCTCTGTACGATACGATCGATCCGGAGGCCCTCGATGTGATCGCGAGCTCTGGTGGGGGCGACAAAGCCCCGGTGATGATCCGGTTTACATATGCGGGATCCCGGATTGTAGTCAGTGGAACGGAAGAGATCACCGTCGAAAGCCCAGCAAAAAGTAGCCGTAGAGACTGACACCATCAGTAGCACATCTGTCAGGTTAGCTCGACTGGGTTGCATTGGATTATTGTTCTGCGGCCGCCTCGAGCGTATGAGGTCTAGCTGTTACACCGTGTCCTGGCGTCAGAACCAGCGTCCACTGGTTTGTCTTGACACACTTATCGAGCTGACACCGGTCGATTTGTTCTGAAAATCGCTTCGTTGGACGTATGGGCTCAAGCATTCCATTAGGCTCTTTCAGAATTGGCCATATGACCAAATGCGGAGGGGATTGGGCGGTGTTTATTTAGAGTAAACGAAAGACCGGTTGTGCTCGTTTCACCAGCCGGAACGCGGACACGGAGTTGCAGATTCCTTCTGCTGGATCGGCAGGATTGGGGTCGGTGTATTACGAGAGTGCGGCTGTAAATCACTGCGGGGACCTCGAATTTTATGCCACTGATTACCCCTTCGTGACCCACCTGGTGAAGATTGTCGTTTCGCACTTGCCACACTGTTCGACGAGATCGGTGCCCTGGGGATTGACGATCTTACAGACGGGGACACCACAGTATCTACACTCACCTCGAATCCTCGTCACATGTTGACGTATTCCATTGTTCATTCGTTATCATGAGCGGACCTCAATATAAATATATGTGTTGATTGTCCACTGTATCAACCGTGTGTATTGACCGGTGAAACCATCCGTCGACAGCTCGTGACGACTCGGTCAACGTGAAGCGGTCGCTCTAAAGGGGATTACATAAGTGCCGGTGTAACAGGTGATACACCGCTGGTTACAGCCGTACCGATGTAATTTATGCTGTATTCCAGCGCTGATGTGACCAAACGTCAACTCGTTTGCGTTAGAGACGCTTCAATAGAATCTGTTGTTTACTCTCGTTAAACGCAGATATTACAAAAAATCATACCAGTTGCGAGGATAATATCAATAGGCTACGTTATGTGGCCGATTTACACACCAGCAGTCGTTCACATCCGGTTTGTTCCGCGTTTACTGTCCGGACATCGTGAAATAATCAGCTACTCCGAACCTCAGTTGTTTAACATAGGTAAATACTACTGGTACGTGACGTTCAGTTCGATGACGTTCGCCCGTTCGATAACGATCTCTTGGAGTTCCTCTTGGCGGCGGCGGATCTGCGAAACCGGGCCGCTGACGCTGATTGCCCCAACGACAGTCGAGTGTGCCAGGATCGGTGCCGCGATACACTTTACTCCGGCGAGAAACTCCTCGTCATCGATAGCGACCCCCTGGTCACGGATCGTCGCCAGCTCGTCGAGGAGTTCCTCGCGGTCGGTGGTCGTATTTGGCGTTTTGGCAGACAGGCCGTGTTGATCTATAATTTCGTGGACACGCTCTTCCGGTAGGTGGGCCAGAATTGCTCGCCCCAGACCGGTCGCATGCAGCGGGACACGATCACCCGGAACAGCTTGCAGGTTTACCGACTCGCTCCCCGATATCGAACAGAGATAGACCCCTCTGCCCTCCTCTTCGCAGAGTAAGTTTGCGAGTAGACCGGTTTGGTCGGCCAACTCCTGGGTTTCTTTGTGGCCCTCCTCGTAGAGTGGATCATCCCAGAGCAGTTGCTGGCCGATCTTGACGACCCGATAGGAGAGCCGATAGTTGCCGTTCTCGTTGATCACCAGATCGTAGTTGTTGAGTGTATTTAGATGGACGAAGATAGTACTCTTCGGAAGCTCAAGACGCTCGGATAGTTCAGTCACGCCAGCCCCACCGGTTTCCGAAAGGGCCTCGACGATCGACAGTGTTGTGCCGATCGCTTCAACCGAGTTATCAGGATCTGTCATGCTACACGTTACTAACTGTTCCCACATAAGTGTTTACTTAGAATAAACGCTTTCGGGATGGTGGACCCGATCCCCGACAGCGAGCCCTGGCACACCAGTTGTCGTCGAAAATCGACACCTACGGATCGTTGTACGGTGTCACAGTGGATAGTTATTTGTCCAGTCCGTCAAAACGTTCACGCATGTTTCCAAAAGAATATGGTCAATTCGATAAACGGGACTGGGACAATGGCAACATCACTGGAAGCGTATCCATCGGGGTAGTCGGTTTGGGGGGATTTACTCTGGATTGGGTCCTCCCTGCGATCGAAGATTCGGAGTACGCGGAGACGACCTGTCTCGTCAGTGGTGACCAGTCCAAAGCCGAGGAGATCGCAACCGAATCCGACATCGAAGCGGCGCTCACGTACGAACAGTTCAAGAGTGGTACGGCCAGCGACGTGTACGATGCGGCGTACATCGCAACACCCAACGCCACCCACCTCGACCTCGTCGAAGCGGCAGCCGAGCAGGGGAAAGACGTGCTCTGTGAAAAGCCCATGGAGATCTCGGCCGAGCGGTCAAAACGAATGGTCGCCGCCTGTGAACAGGCGGGCGTCTCACTGATGATCGCGTACCGTGTCCACTTCGAACCGGCGGTCCGGTGGGCCCGGTCACTGATCGATGCCGGAGTCATCGGCGACCCGGTGTACGTTCATGGTGCCATGTCCCAGCAACTTTTCGAGATAATAAGTGACGACCCCGACCAGTGGCGTTTGAATCGGGATATGTCCGGAGGAGCGGCACTAATAGACCTCGGAATCTACCCCCTGAACACGACACGCTTTCTGCTCGGTACCGATCCGGTGTCCGTCGACGGGACAACCAGGTCACCGACCGAAGCGTTTGCAGCCGTCGACGAGCACGTGTCGTTCTCAGTCGAGTTCGAAGACGGCGTACTCGGATCGTACTCGGCGAGCCAGAGCGCGCTCGAATCGAGTCAGTTGCACGTGACCGGGACCACTGGCGAACTCCGCCTGGACCCGGTCTTCTTTGGCGAAATCGGTGTGACGGTCAGGGACGGGACCAGAGAGAGCGTGGTGACGTTCGAGCAGGGCAACGCCATTCGGGAAGAGTTCGATTACTTCGCCTCGCGCGTGTTGACTGACCGGGAGATCGAACCGGACGGGCGACACGGGCTGGTCGATATGCGGGCCATCGATGCCATTTACGAGGCTGCCGAGGAAACGGATTGAAGGCTGGTTCCCTACCCGTCGTTTCGGTCCACTTCTGCTGTGTCGATGGCATCCCAGTCTAGGTCGATGCCCAATCCGGGGCCCTCGGGGGGTGAGATCGTCCCGTCATCGTGGGTCAGGGGCGACTCCAGCATGAAATCCCGGGCGACTTCGTCGAATGGGGGCTCGAACGGGTACTCACACCAGCGTGCGTCGCTCGCTGCGATGAGGTGCAGATTGGCGGCCAACCCGACCCCGTTCGACCACGTGTGCGGGGCGAACTCCAGCCCGTGGAGTTTGGCAAGTTCGACGACGGTCTTTCCGCCGCGCAGGCCGGTCGCGTAGATGGCGTCTGGCTGGAAGATATCCAGCGAATGGTGGGAAATGTATTCCCGAAACGGATCGAGTCCCGAGACGGATTCTCCGCCTGCAATTGGAATCGTCGTCGACGATCTAAGCTCCGCGAGTCGCTCGTACTGGTGGTGTGGCAACGGCTCCTCGAGCCAGGCCACACCGCCCAACGCCTCCAGTTCCTTTGCCACGTACTCGGCTTCCGTTTGCGTCCACTGTTTCTCTATGCCACCCATTCGGATACTCCACCCCTGGTTCGCATCGACCATCAGCGTCAGGTCCGGGAAGGCCTCGCGAACGGCACGAGCGACGGCGAGGTCATCATCGACGTCATCGGAATCGAAGCGCAGTTTCACAGCTTCAATGCCTTGATCGAGGATCTCTTCGATGTAATCGATCCGTTCGTCGGCCGGCTGGAACTCGCCTGTACTCGCGTACACGGGGACGTGACGACGGCTCCCCCCCAGTAGCTTGTAGATGGGTTTCCCGATGTCTTTGCCGATGATATCCCACAAGGCAACCTCAACGTGCCACGGGTCGGGCCCGAGGAAATTTAGCGAATCGAGCTTTTCCCAGATCTTGTCCAGTTCGTACGGGTCCATCCCGATGAGGAATTCGCCGAAACCAGGGGCAGTCTCGTACCCGCCAGGGGTCGTCGCAGTCGCACTAATCCCGGTGATGCCGGCGTCCGTGTCGACTTCGAATAGCTCGACGATGACGGTCGACTGACGGAAGTTCGGCATCCAGGAGGCATCGTACCCGTCATCAATATCGTACGCCAATCTTCGTTGTCGTATGTCGGTAATTTCCACTGTGCTCACCAAATAGATCGATTAGCGGAATAATAATAAACTGTGGGGCTTCGGCAGCAAGAAGAAATCAGTCCGGGTTTCAGTAACACCGTGACGATCAGTTCACTGTCGTCCGCCCGCCCTTCGGGGTGGGGTTTTCTCTCCGTAAGATTCGGGTCAACTGAGAAAACAGCTCAGGCAACTCCCAGAGTCGAGGTGGGTAATCAGTCTAGATCGATGCCGTGTTCGAGCGTTCCAACGCCTTCGATCTCGACCTCGATCGTGTCTCCGTCGGAAACAGGGCCAACCCCAGCGGGTGTCCCTGTCGCAATGACGTCACCGGCTTCCAGCGTGAGATACTCAGTGATCTCCTCGATGAGCTCCGGTACCGAGAAGATAAGTTGCTCGATCGTGGAGTCCTGTTTCGTCTCACCGTTCTGTCGAAGCTGTATCCGTGCGTCGTCGGGGACCTCGTCGGGAGTCGCAACCACTGGCCCGATCGGTGCTGCACCGTCGAAGGCTTTGCCCCGAACCCAGTTTTGCTCCTCGTATTGGTCGTCGCGGTTGGAGATGTCGTTGACACAGGTGAACCCGCGCACGACGTCCATGGCGTCTTCAGCATCGACGTGCCGACACTGTTTGTCGATCACGACGCCGAACTCGGCTTCGAAATCGATCTGGTCTTTGTTCCTGGGTGGCGCCACGTCATCCCCGTAACCAGCTACCGCGTTCTGGCCCTTCAAGAAGAGCCACGGTCGGTCCGGGAGGTCCATACCGCTTTCCTCTGCATGATCTGCGTAATTGAGACCGACACAGACGATCTTCGATGGGTCAGAGGGAGCCAACAGCTCGATGTCTTCAGGGTCATATTTGCTGTTACCAAACTCGATCAGCTCTTCATTCCAAGTGCCGACCCTAACGCTTCCCGCCGGATCAATGAATCGAACAATTCGCATCATCATGACGTTACCGCGGGCCAAGAAAAAGATACCGGCCTCAGTACAGAACGACCGATAGATTTTCTGTCGGTCACCAGGATTTGACGTTGATTTTCTTGAATGGCTGCTCAAGCGGGAGTTCTATTTTCGATCTAGTCACGTCTGATATATATATGCCAATGATGATCTCCAAGGATTTGAGTGCCTCCTTGCCGCTAGAGGCGTTGTCATCCCGGTTCTCGGCTAGATCAACGAGGTGCTCGACAGCATTCTCGAATCCTTTCGCGTAGTCGTCCGGACCGATTGTCAATTCCGGAATCGGTTCTTCCTCATGGGCGCCATCGACGAGATCCCAGTAACGCCATTCGCCGTTGGGGATGTTGACTGTGAGCCGTCCGTCTGTTCCGAGTAGCTGGTACTCCATTGTGGAGATACCCCGTGGGAGCGTACAATCGACGGTGAAAAACGCACCGTTGTCGAGAATAACGATGCCGCCACCACCCGTATCGTCGACCGATTCTGAAATCTCGAGTGCCTCGTTGGCCTCGTTTCCGTCGGTGAGGTGGCCGAATACTTCGACCCCTTCCGCACCGGTAAGAAACGCGATTGTATCGAGCAGGTGTGTCGAGTTACGGACGAGTTCCATCCGGAACTGGGCATTGATCGATCGAACGTCTCCGATGAGATCGTCCTCCTGGATGCGCTCGCGAAGCTGTTGCATTCCGGGTGTGAACCGGGACGTATGATTAATCACGAGTTCAACGCCCTCCGTTTCGCAGACCTCGATCATATGCTCTGCATCAGCCACGGACGTTGCGATGGGTTTCTCACACCATATTACGTCCGGGTTAGCAGGGGAGCGTGCCGCTGCCACGACGTGGTCGTGATGTAGAAAAGTTGGCGAGCACACTGAAACGGCGTCGAGATCGAGCTCCTGGAGCATGATCTCGTGGCCCTCGTAACGCCGTTCAGTCGGTATGCCCCACAGCGAACCAAACGTCTCTAATTTCTGTTTGTCGACATCTGCGGCCGCGACCAGATCAATACGATCCGATCGTTCGTACGCGCCAGCGTGACTCTCGTCGACTTTTTGTTCTCCAATCATTTCGGCGTCGTGCATCCCGAGGAGACCCAGCCCAGCGACTCCTCCAGTACCGATAATTCCGGCTTTTAATGCCATATGGACGATGAAGAGAGGTTTGTCTTCACGACTTATGAATGTAATGGACGTCTACACTAGTTTTTTAGCGTTTTGTCGTCGCTGCTCCGGCAGGCAACAATTAAGTCACTGTCGGCGAACTGTCCACATATCGATGACAGAAGAAACTGACGAAGAATTCGTCATTCCGCCCGGTGGCGGCGTTCCATGGCGGGATCTGACGATGACAGAATCGTCACGACCAACCGAACGCGACGTGGAGATCACTGACGTCTCGCGACTAGTCGTTCGGGGGAACTTCCCGTGGAGCCTGGTAAAAGTCGAAACAGACACGGGCGTGACGGGGATCGGTGAGACGTTCGTCGGCGAGGAATCCAGCGATGTGGCAAGCCGGGTCAGCGAATTACTTGTCGGCGAAAACCCCCTCGATATCGATCGGTTGATGGACCACTTAGAGCAGTGTCGAACCGGAACGGGTGCGTTCGGTCGTTCCGCGTTCGCCGGTATCGAAATCGCGCTTTGGGATATCAAGGGCAAACTATTGGATGTCCCCGTCTACGAGCTACTTGGCGGGAAGTACCGCGACGAGGTCCGAATTTACTGTGATACCCACGGTGGGGAGTCGCTTGGGCAGGCCCAGACCAGTCACCCTACGGACGTGTACACGCCAGAATCATACGCAAAAGCTGCCCGTGAAGTAGTCGACGATGGGTTCGACGCAATCAAATTCGACCTGGACGTGCTAACCCATCTCGACGTGGACACGGCGGCACGTCGGTTGGATAACGAAGCCATCGAACACAAAGTGTCGCTGATCGAAGCCGTCCGCGACGAAATCGGCTACGGCCCTGACTTGGGGGTAGACCTCCACTGGAACTTCACCGCCGAGACGGCGATCCGACTGGGAAAGAAACTTGAACCGTTCGATTTGGCGTGGATGGAAGATCCCGTCCCACCGGAGAAAACCGTCGCACATCGTCGGATAACCGAGGCCGTGAACGTTCCGATCCTCACGGGCGAAAACGTAACGACCGTCGCCGGGTTCCACGACCTGTTACATAACGAGGCCTGCGACATCGCAGCCCCGGACATCAACAAGACGGGTGGGCTCCGGGACCTCCATAGGGTTGCGACGCTGTGTGACCTCTACGGTGTTCCCCTCGCGCCACACAACATTTCGAGTCCCCTTGGAACGGTCGCAGGCGTACACTTCGCCGCATCGGTCCCGAACTTCCTCGCTCTGGAGTACCACGCGCGGGATGTCCCGTTCTGGGAGGATATGGTCGAACGCGTCGACGGGAGGGGTCCGATCATCGAAAACGGAACCATCGATCTGCCAGAAGGGCCAGGGCTCGGGATCGAGTTGAACAACGACGTGATCGAAGCGAACCTCACGGACGAGTTCGTCGGGTGGGAGTGAGTGACGATATCTCAGAATAGCGCCGTGACGGTCTCGTCTTCAGCGTCGTAGGTCCATTGGCCAGCTTCAGGGTCGGTCTCCACGCGTTCGAGTGTCTTACCATCGACAGAGATCTCTTTGGGTGCGGTTTCGGCTGCACGGAGTTCCAGGCCGAACTGGGACGCATCACCGTCGACAACGACGTCGATGGATACCTCCGCAGCTCCGTTATCTCGGTCGTCAACAGAGGTCGTAGAGACTGTCCCGGCTGGACTACCGATGAGCGAGACATCGACCCCGTCATCGTCGGTCTCGTAGATGGTTTGATCGTACGTGATTTCATCCTCCTCTAACGCAGTCCGGAGGGTCACCCGCTTGGCGGGTGTCTCGTCGACGTACTGTGTCGGTTCGCGCGTCGGGATCGCCGTCCCTGCACGCTGGAAGACCGGCATCGTCTCCAGTGGTGCGTCTACCGTGATCGTCTGTGACCCCTCGTAGCGCTCGTCGGTCCAGTAGTCGATCCACTCACCGTCAGGAAGATAAACTGTGCGCGTGTCGGTCGATTCGATCACCGGAGCGACCAGCAGTGCGTCTCCCAGCATCAGTTGCGTCTGTATGTCCGTGACAGCCACGTCGTTCTCGAATTCCAGAATCAATGGCCGGAGAACTGGGAGTCCCGTCTCGGCCGCCTCCTCGGCCACTCTATGGATGTAAGGGAGCAGTTGGTATCGCTCACGGGCGTACCGCGAGACGATTTTGGCTGCCTCTTCGCCGTACTCCCAGGGCTCCCGCGGTGTCGTGCCGTGGAAGCGGGCGTGACTGTTTCCGAGCAGTCCGAACTGAGCCCAGCGGACGAACAGCTCTTTTGAGGGTTTGCCGTGGAACCCGCCGATATCGCAACTCCAGAAGCCAAAGCCGGACAACGCGAGGCTCAGACCACCTCGAAGTGACGCTGCCATCGACTCGAAGGTAGTGTTCGGATCGCCGCCCCAGTGTACGGGATACTGCTGGCTGCCGGCCCAGCCCGGACGTGCCCAGAGGAGCGGATCACCGCCAGCCTCCTCCATTGCCTCGTAGACTGTCTTCGTGTACAGATGTGCCTGCTTGTTCCGGCCGGCCCGGCCGCTCCGTCCTTCAGCAGTAACGGCGTCAGTCGGCAGATACTCGCCAAAGTCAGTCTTGAACGCGTCGACGCCCATCTTGACCAGCGGTCGGTGTTTCTCTTTCCACCACTGGCGTGCCTCGGGGTTGGTGAAATCGACGATCCCCCCGCGGTCCGCAGCCCAACTAAGCCGCTGGAGCATATATGGCCCACCGCGCGGATCACGCACGAGGTAGCCTTCCCTCATGGCCTCGTCGAACGCGTCGGTTTGTGAGAGCAAATAGGGGTATTCCCAGAGACAGAGTTTGAAACCCTCTTCGTGCAGATCGGCGATCATGCCTTCGGGATCGGGAAAATCGTCACGGTCCCATTCGAGATCACACAGGTGACCGTCCCGGAGCCAGGGCGGATCCAGATGGAGAACGTCGACCGGGAATTCCCTGTCGCGGGCCTCCGCCGCGACTTGTTCGAGTTCCTTTCGGTTCTGGTAGCCGAGTCGCGACATCCAGATGCCGAGACTCCACTTTGGGACCGAACTCGGGCGACCAGTCAGTCCAGTGTAGGTCTCGATGATATCGGCAAACGTCGGGCCGCCGAAGAAAACAAAGTCGAAACAGTCATCTTCAACAATGATTTCATGAGAGACCGACGACGTGTGACCTATGTCGAAGATCGTCCGCTGATCGGTATTGACAAGCATACCGTAGCCCCGCGTCGACAGGAAGAACGGAACGTTCTTGTAGGAATCTTCGGTCTCGGCACCGTTGGGCTGGGTGACCCACGATTCGATGCGCTGGCCGCGCTTGTCGAGATCGGTGAATTTCTCACCCAAACCGTAGATGTGCTCGTCACCGTAGAGCTTGAAAGACCCACCTGCATCGGTGACTTGAAACGGCCACCGGTTGGTCTCTTCGACAGAAAAGCCGAGCGTGTCGGTTCGCCGTTCCTGTTTTGCCGTCACGTCGGTGTGTTGTTCGGTCAGTAGGGCTTTTCCTTCGGCGTCGTAGACAGCGAACTTCCAGTCATCGAGCCCAATCTCGATGCGTAGAGAATTAGTTTCGATCGATAACGTCCCGTCGCTTTCTTTCAAGATCGGCTCGACTGGTCTATCGACCGTATCCGGGAACAGTTCGATCCCAGTATCACTCAGGCTCCCCGACCGATCGAATGCCAGCTCGAACCGGAATGTCGAAGCGTTAAAAAATGTGAGTGAAACGGGAGCCGTCCGTGGGGACAATTGGTATTTCTCATCGGCAGCGTCGTGATCGAAATCGAGTGTACATTCGAGCGTCACGGTGGGGCCGGTACAGTCGTAACCTGTGACCTCAGAGAGCGAGGCGCGAACCATGCCCCGGAATTGTGGTGGGGGTATCTTATACCTATTCGTCTACTCTGTGTTGATAGGACACTTCCAAAACAACTATCGACGAACCACGGTGGGAGGTGTCGGTTCAGAAGAAATCAGAGCGGTTCTCTTCGACGATCCGGCAGGTGTCGTCCTCGTGACTGATCACCGTCACCGAACAATGGTCGACGGCGATGTCCCTAATTGCAGCCTGGTAGTCGATATCTTTGATAGCGGCCACTATCTGCCTAATGACCCCGCTGTGGGTGACGATACATGCCTCGTCATGGGTGTTTTCCGCCAAAAACGTTGACCATGCATCGCGGATGCGTGCATCGAACGCCTTGTAACTCTCCCCCTGTTCAGGCGTGTTCTCTGCGGCAGGGGTACCGGTTTCGAGAATTGCGTACTCGGGGAAAGTCTCGAAGAATCGACCTCCCTTGAACCCTTGAAACACCCCGAAATCACGTTCCCGCCAGGCAGCATCAGTCTCAATTACAACGTCTTCGTACGGAGTCACCGCTCCAATCTCCTCTGCGGTTTCAACGGTACGTGGAAGGTCTGATGAGTTGAGTGTTTTTAATGAAACCCCCGTGTCAGCGAGAAACTCCCCAACAGCGTGGGCCTGTTCCCTCCCCGTGTCAGAAAGTCCGACGTGTGACCAGCCCTGAATACGATCTTCCTGATTCCATCGGGTCTCACCGTGTCTGATAAGATATACCCGCGCCATGAAAGGAGAGTCACAAACCATATAATTAAATCTACTGCCTGTGGGCAGCCGTGGGCGTTCTGTTGGATAGCGATAGTGTCGAAAGGATCCGGACTCCGCTGCCTGGCCCTGGACGATCAATAATTGTTAAGCATTTGTTGAATCGTGGTGAAATTATTGGACTAGATGTATCTGTGAGTGAAAATTCATATTATACATATAATTATGGTAGTATTGCAATAGATGATTCAGCAAAGGATTTATATGATGTTACCGAGAGAGTTGACATGTGTATGACTCACAAAGAGCGTGCTAGTGCTTCCGACATTTCGAGACGGAAGCTAATGGCGGGAGCAGGTATGGCTGGAGCAAGTGCCCTGGCAGGGTGTTTCGGCGACGACGATGGAGATGTCGAAGCGTTGCCTGACGAACTAACGTTACTGCATTTCGAGACAGACGACGACCGGCGTCAAGTAATCGGCGAACTTGGGGATAGCTTCGAAGCAGAGACCGGTGTTGGGTTCTCTCAACGCGTCACCCAGGAAGGCGATCTTCCAACGGAGATTACAGCCGCAGTAGCGGCTGATAATCTCCCGAATGTAGCATCACTACCGCTAAGCGTATCGCTGTTGGGGCGAGATTCGATCGACGAGGAGAGTGCGACAGAAGTTGTCGAAGAGATCGGTGAAGACCGGTTCTACGACAACCTGATCGACCTAGTCCGGGTCCCAGGCGAGGAGGACCAGTTTTTCGGGGTTCCACTGTACACGTGGCCGCAACTGACGATTTATCGGCAGGAGTTGTTCGATGAGCTCGGGCTCCCGGAACCGCGAACCTGGGATAACCTGCTCGAATGTGCTGAAGCACTACATGATCCCGACGATAACCAATTCGGGATCTACCTCGGCACGGACAACGATCAGTACGCGACCCAGTGTTTTACCGGGTTTGCGCTCTCGAACAACGCCCGCGTGTTTAATGAGGACGGAGATATCGTCTTCGACAGCGACGAGATGGTCGAAGCGCTGGAGGTGTACCAGCAACTCGCCGAGTTCACGCAGGACGGTGCACTGGATGCTGGCGGGATCGGTCCTGCCTACGACAACGAGAACGTACACCTCTACTCCGGAAACGCGTTCAGTCTGTTCTTCAACTCTCTCGGCCTCGAAGAGGGAGAAATGATGCCTGAAGGTGTGGTCGACAGTATCGAACACGAACGGAGTGCGACCTACGGTGAACTAGTCTTGATGACGACGATGACTGGCCAGAACCCCGGTGAGATCGACGCCTCCCAACAATTTAAGGAGCACATCATTGGGGATACCGACAACTACATCGACTGGTGTCACATGCAGGTCGGTGGATTCCAGCCAGTCATGGAAGAGATCACGGAGATGGACGAGTATCGAGATCATCCGATCTTGGAGTCCTGGTCAGACGAACTCAAAGACGATGTACTCCCGAATGCAGTGCAGCGCTCCGAACGATTCGGGTTCGTTGGGGGGAATTCCTTCCCAGAAATCGGGCAGATTACGGGGAACTTCATCGTTGCCACAGCAGTCCGAGACGTTGCGCTCGAGGGAGAAAACCCACAGACGGTCGCGGAGGACGCTGCAGAGGAAATGCGTAACCGTATCAGCTAATTCTATCTTCAATGTCTGTTATTAGTAGGACGAGGAAACGGTACGAGGATATGACGATTCGGGAGAAGGAAGTAGCTCTGGGCTACGCGCTCGTACTGCCGTCGGTGCTACTAGTCGCGATCACGCTCGTATATCCACTCCTGTACAACGTCTACCTCAGCTTCACCGAAGTACCGCTGACGCCCGAAGAGTCGCCGACGTGGGTCGGCTTAGATAATTATATATGGTTGTTGAACGATCCCGATTTCGCCGAAGCGGTTTTTAACACGTTCATCTTCACAATCTTCAGTACGCTCGGGGCCACGGTCCTCGGGCTCGCAGTCGCTTTGCTGTTTACGAAGGAATTCTTTGGGCGACGACTCGCCCGGGGGGTCGTTCTGTTCCCGTACATCGCACCGTTGATCGCCTCGGCGTTCATTTGGCGATGGATCTGGGACCCGACCTACGGGATCGCCCCGTTCTTTTTCGGCGACATCATTAGCCTGTATGACTCGAGTATCGATATTCGAAACACGCTTACGATGGTGATAATCTTCGAGACCTGGCGGTATTTCCCGTTCGCGTTTCTGTTGATCTTGGCACGGCTGCAGTCGATCCCGACAGAACTCTACGAGGCTGCACGTGTTGACGGGGCCAGCCGCTGGGCGAGATTCAAAGACATCACACTCCCGGAGCTCAAGTACGTCATCGCAACGGTGTTCCTGATCCGGTGGATCTGGAACTTCAACGTCTTTGCCGATGTCTGGCTGTTCACCCGGGACGTACCGATTCTGGGAACGTACGTGTACGTCGAAGGCTTTCAGCAGTTCCAGCAGGGAATCGCAGCAGCTACCGCGATGATTATGCTCCTATTCTTACTGTTGTTCGTGCTGATCTACGTGAAATGGGTGATAGAATGGTGAGAAATGAACTATTGCAACTCGAAGAGGCGACGTCAGTAGTTGAACATCCCGACAATGACCCTGTGGGAGTGAGTCGATGAGCGGCAAGCTATCGGAACTCCTCAAAGAAAGCGCCAAGGCGACAAAGCGCATTTACGCCAATGCCTTCGAACGGGGCAAGATTGAGGCAAGTCTGTTCGACCGGCTTGTCTTGTACGTATGCGTCGGTCTAACGCTCCTGTTCGTACTCTTCCCGTTTTACTGGATGGTGGTCACGAGTTTCGTTCCGGCGACGGAGCTGTACAGGCTACCGCCATCGCTAATTCCGCAAGAGTTTACCCTTGACAACTATATCGAGATTATGGACGCGCAAGTGCCGTTCTATATATACTTCTTCAACAGTTTCATCGTCGCCACAGCTGGTTCCGTATTAGCAGTGATCTTCTCGTTGTTCGGTGCATACAGTGTTGCCCGACTCCAATACCCGGGACGCGCAATCATGGTGCGTGGCGTCCTGCTATCGTATATGGTCGCTGGTATCCTGATGGTCATTCCGATCTTCCAGATCGTTGTCTTCTTTGGGCTAGTCGACACGCTCATCAGCGTCATCGCAACACATTTCATCTTCATGATTCCGCTCGGGTTGTACCTCCTCGGCAACTACTTCCGTTCGATCCCACCCGAGATCGAGGAAGCGGGCCTGATCGACGGATACTCCCGGATCGAAGTAATGATGAAGATTACCATCCCGATGAGTGTGCCTGCGATCGTCGCGGTGTTCCTGTACTCGTTCCTCCTGTCCTGGAACGAGTACCTGTACGCGAGCATCTTCCTTAATACCCAAGAGCTGTACACGCTCCCGATCGGGATCGAGTTCCTGCAGTTCGAGTTCGAAGACGTCTGGGGCGAGATCATGGCGGCATCGATGATAACTACGATTCCCGTTGTCATCATGTTCCTGTATCTCGAAAAATACATGATGGCCGGACTCAGTTTTGGGTCACTAGATTAAATATTGATGAGGAACACTCAAGACACAATGCAAGACATCGGGGTTGAACTCGACGATATCGTTAAGAAATTTGACGATGTAGTCGCTGTTAACGGGCTCGATTTGACCGTCGAGGAGGGCGAACTCGTCGTCCTGCTCGGCCCATCCGGGTGTGGAAAATCGACGACACTACGAATGGTCGCCGGATTGGAAGTGCCGACCAGCGGGTCAATTAGAATGAATGGCGAGGACGTCACTGAGACGCTTCCGCAAGAGCGGGACGTCTCGATGGTGTTCCAGAACTACGCCCTCTATCCGCACAAGACAGTCGAAGAGAACCTCCGGTTTCCGCTCGGCAAAATGGATCTCACGGAGGCAGAAAAAGACGAGAAAATCGCGTTCGTTACGGAGCTACTCGATATCGAAGAGTTGCTCGACAAGCAACCGGATATGCTCAGCGGCGGGCAACGTCAACGTGTCGCGCTCGGTCGGACGATCGTTCGCGAGCCATCGCTTTTCCTGATGGACGAGCCCCTCTCGAATCTCGACGCCGAGCTTCGCGTGAGCACCAGATCCGAACTCCGCCAGCTACAACAGGAACTCGGGACGACGACAATCTACGTTACTCACGACCAGGAAGAAGCTATGAGTATCGCAGACCGTATCGCGATCATGGATGACGGGGTTATCCAGCAGATAGGAAGGCCGGAAGAGGTCTACACGAACCCGGGGAATCAGTTCGTCGCATCGTTCCTCGGTGAGCCAGGAATGAACTTCCTCCCGGTAACTACCGGGCCGAACGGTTCCATGCAGACTGAGTTCGGGCGCACCACTGACCTCGGAATTCAGGTCGACGAGGACGTGAAACCGGAGACTGTCGGCATCCGCCCACAGGACATCCACACGGCAGACGGCTCCCAGGCGGCCGCTGACGGGGGAACGAAGACCGGCACCGCCTCTGTGAATGTCCAGACGATCGATCCGCTGGGTCACGGCTACGAATTTACGCTCGGAGACGGAACACACACTATCGTTGGTCTATCGGATCGTCCGCCGGGGAAAGTCGGTGAAACCGTCTCAGTCGTGTTCGACCCCGACGAGTTACACGTGTTCGCTCAAGATGGGAGTACACTCCAGGTGAAAGAATGACCAAGCTAGCACTGGACGGTGTGACGAAGGTATACAGCGACAGTCGTGGTCAAGAAACGGCCGTCGAAGATGTGTCATTGACGGTCGACGATGGCGAGTTCGTTGTCATCGTCGGTCCGTCCGGATGCGGGAAGTCGACGACGTTGCGGATGATCGCTGGGCTAGAGACTGTCACTGAAGGGGCGATCCTGTTTGACGATGAAGCGGTTCACGAGTACACGCCCCCGCGCCGAAACGTCGCGATGGTGTTTCAGAACTACTCGCTCTATCCGAGTATGGATGCCCGCGGCAACATGGAGTACGGGCTGAAACACTCGACGGATCTCTCGAAGGATGCCAGACAACGCGAGGTTACGAAAGCCGCCGAGATGCTCGAAATCGAGGATATCCTCGATCAAAACCCTGACGAGATGTCCGGCGGTCAGAAACAGCGAGTCGCTCTCGGTCGTGCGATCGTTCGGGATCCGCGTGTGTTCCTCCTCGACGAACCGCTCTCGAACCTCGACGCGAAACTCCGCTCGGAGATGCGCCACGAAATACAGCGCATCCACCAGGAACTCGGTGTCACGACGATCTACGTCACCCACGACCAGAAAGAGGCGATGACGATGGCCGATCGGATCGCGATCCTCTCTGACGGTGAGTTACAGCAGGTCGAGACCCCCGAACGACTGTACAACTCGCCGGACAACAAATTCGTTGCACAGTTCATCGGGAGCCCCTCGATGAACGTCCTCGATGTCACGGCCGACCGATCCGGCTCTACCGTCACGCTCAATTACAACGGTCACGATATCGCCACGGTTGCGGATTCGGCGTTCGACCGCATTCCCAGCGATATGGAGTTGGGAATCAGACCCGAGCACATGGGTCTGTCGACGACGCCAGTCGACGGCGGCGTGCCGGTCGAGGTACTCGTCTCCGAATATCAGGGGAACACGAACTTCATCCACGTGGATCTGGCCGGCAAAGAGATTACTGCCCGGACGGAGCCAGGGCTGTTCCCCGATGAAGACGCCACGGTCTATTTGGATCTCGATCCGGCCGACCTATATGTATTCGACGCCGATACCGGTGCGGCCGAAAAGACCCGGGAGGCGACGGAACACGCAACGATCGAACGGTCGACGACCGATAGCATCTACTGAGTCGGTCGCAAGCGTCCCCTCGTTCCAGTTCTCTCCCGGACGGCCAGTGGACCTCGTCCCGTCGCTTCCGCCATTCCTAAGAGGGTGTCTTTCGCATGGTTTGTGTGACATGCGACCGGCGGAGAAACTGGAAGAGAGAGTAATTTATTTATTCTGTTGATCCAACGTCATGCTATGCCGTTGCACAAGCAACCACCGTGCCGGAGTCATCAGACGACCAGTGCTGACGCCGCCGAAATCAGTGACTGAACAGTATCCGTGCTGCTCTGTTCGATCCACACTGAATACAGAATCGCTCAGTACGGCAGGAACTGGTTCATACAGGACGCAACCAAGCTCGCCGGCTCACACGAGTTCTTCGCGGAAGGCGAACCACTCGGGAGCGGTGAAACCGGCAAACTGGTTGTTGGTCTGTGTGTTGTAGTCTTTGGAACGGCCGTAGCGATCCTCGAAGTAAAACAGTTAGATCACGAACGGGAAAACGGCAAGCCCTCTCGGCGTACCTGGACAGTCTGTGGAGAATCGAGCAGCAACTTGCCCAGCTACCTTGGGGCGACGACTAAGGAGAACAACGAGAATGAGTGATATCGACAACGCTCGTACCGACTGCAAGAACAGACATACAGATGGGACCCCCTACGCACCGCATACGGACCAAGACGTCGAGGCGATGCTCGCTGCTGTCGGCGTCGATAGCGTGGAATCGCTGTTCGACATTCCCCCATCGGTGCGATACGATGGCGAGTTCGAGATCGACGCAGCATCAGAGCAATCGGTCCGCCGGCAACTCGGTGCTACCCTCGCACGAAACGACGAGCTAACCGAGTTCCTCGGTCGGGGCCACTACAGTCATTATGTCCCCTCGATCGTCGACACGATCGCACAGCGCTCGGAGTTTATCACCTCCTACACACAGTATCTGCCGGAAATAACACAGGGATTCCTCCAGGCCCTGTTCGAGTACCAGTCTATTCTCGTCGAGCTTACAGGCCGCCAGATCGCGAACTGTTCGATGTACGATGCTGCGACGGCGCTGGGCGAGACGGCGTTGCTCGCAGAGCGAGTCAGGGAAACGACGGGGTCTCGCATCCTCGTTCCCGACTACATTCGTCAGGAACACCGTGACGTGCTTGAAAACTACGTGACTGGGACCGCGCTCACGGTAACGACGTTCTCGACAGAAGAGGGAGCAACGACACCCGAACGGCTCGAATCGGAACTCGACGACGATGTCGTTCTAGTACATATTGAGAGTCCAACACCGGAAGGGGTGATCGAAGAACATCTCGACGCCATCGGTGATCAGACAGCTGAGTACGACGCGCTGTTCTCGCTTGGCTCGGATCCTGTGGCACTTTCCATACTCCAGGACCCGGCATCGATCGGTGTCGACGTCGTCGTCGGGGACGCGAGTGTCCTCGGACTTCCGACGGCGTATGGCATGGGGTTGGGGTTCTTCGCCTGTCGGGACTCGTTCCTGCGACAGGTCCCGGGGCGGCTCATCGGAGCTACCGAGGACAATGAAGGCAATCGGGCATATACCCTGACGTTACAGACGCGGGAACAACATATTCGCCGCGAGCGTGCCACCTCCAACATCTGTACGAATCAAGCGTGGGTCGCTCTCCGTACAGTCATTCACGCCGCATACCTCGGGGCGTCGGGTCTCGTTTCGCTGGCGAAACGATGCCACGAACTACCGACTGCGACGGCGTCGCAGCTCGACGAGATTGACGGTATCACTGCCCCGGTCTACGACCGGTATCATTTCCGTGAGTTCACCGCATGTATCGACACCGACGATAACGAATTGGAGGACGCGGAGGAACTCGCTGCAGCGGTTCGAGACGCGGGCTTTGCGATCCACGTCCGCGATGACGAGACGATCCAGATCTGCGTCACGGACACCAACGACCACCGGGTCGACGACTTCGTCGATACGGTAGCGGAGGTGATGGGGTAATGCAGCGCCACAGGCAGGCGATCTGGGGCGACGACGATGCGGCCGGGCTCGAGCCACTCCTCGTCGAGAAGGGTACTGAGACAGTGGCGGTCAGCGAAATCGAGACGAGCCTCCCTGATGAGCTCACACGCGATACGATCGCGTTGCCGTCACTGTCCGAACCGGAACTCGCACGCCACTACACGCGCCTTTCACAGATGAACTACGGTATCGATAGCGGTCCGTACCCGCTTGGGTCGTGTACGATGAAGTACAACCCGAAGTTTACTGAAGACGTTGCCGCCGACCCTGCGAGCTCGGTGCATCCAGACCGTGACGAGAGGACCGTACAGGGAACGCTGGAGGTCTATCACGAACTTCAGTCGTCACTGGCAGAGATCGGGGGGATGGACGCAGTGTCGTTACAGCCGCCGGCTGGCGCAGCCGGTGAATTCACCGGAATCCTGATCATGAAAGCGTTCCACGAGGCCAACGGGGAAAGCAAGCAGCGAACTGAAGTGATCGTGCCGACGAGTGCCCACGGAACGAACTTCGCGAGCGCTGCAATGGCCGGGTACGACGTCGTCGAACTGGCCGAAGGAGAAGACGGACGGGTCGACGTCGAAGCCCTGCGGGCGGCCACCAGCGACGCCACTGCCGGACTCATGCTGACGAACCCGAACACCCTCGGGGTCTTTGAGCGGGATATCGAGGAGATTGCCGACATCGTCCACGAAGCTGGCGGGCTGTTGTACTACGATGGAGCGAATCTGAATGCGCTACTCGGCCGTGCTCGACCGGGCGATATGGGATTCGATATTATGCATTACAACGTCCACAAGACGTTTGCGACCCCCCACGGGGGCGGCGGTCCAGGCGCAGGCCCGGTCGGCGTCACCGCGGACTTGGCACAGTATCTGCCCGCACCACAGGTTCGCGAGGTCGACAATACGTACGAGCTGTTCGTCCCCGATCATTCGATCGGTAAGGTCCACGATGCGATGGGTAACTGGCTCGTCCTGTTGAAAGCCCACGCGTATATCGAGCGCCTCGGCGCCGAGGGGTTACGTGACGCAAGCGCCAAGGCAATCCTCAACGCGAACTACTTAGCCACGCAGATCGAACTCGAAGTACCGTTCGGCCCGTTCCATCACGAATTCGTCGCGAGTGCCGGCGAGCAAGATGCCGCCGATTTCGCGAAACGGATGCTCGACTATGGTGTTCATCCGCCGACCACCAAGTGGCCGGAGGTCGTGTCAGAGGCACTCATGACCGAACCGACCGAGGCCGAAAGCAAGGATACTCTCGATAAGCTTGCGGCAGCGTTCAATGCCGTCTGCAATGAGGATGCACAGGCCCTGGAAACAGCGCCCGGAGAGACTGCGGTGGGACGGATCGATCAGACAAGCGCCGCGCGGAATCCGCGGCTATCTTGGCACCACCTGGAGTGACTCGTGCGACGTCGTCGCTTCTGGTTCCGCTACAACTCCCGCAGCTGCTGCCGTTGCCAGGATACGACAGTATCCGTCTGGTTGAATGTATAGAACCGAATGCCGCGAATATTATATTCCGGACGCTCCGCGTATGGAACCAGCTCTGCAAGGAGGTCGCCAGGTTCGTACGTTCCCCTGGCGAACAATAGCTCCCGGAGGAATCCCGTGATACCTGTCGTCTTTCGCAGGAAATCAAGTGGTTTTGCGATCCCCCACAGCTGGCTCAGTTTCATCAATTCCCAGTACTGCATCTTACCAGGGATCCCGATCACGACGGGGAGATCGATGCCTGAATCACGAACCCCCTCGAGCCACGTGATAATTGCGGTAGCGTCGAAACAGAGTTGTGTGACGATATACGTTGCATACTCCGATTTCTTTGTCATCGCCTCGATGAGTGCTTCTTGTGCTATTTCTTTGTGGCCGGTCGGATAGCCACCGATGCCGACTTCTTCAAATTCATATCCGAGCTCGTCGATGGCGAGTAGTAAGTCGTACGCGGATTCGAATTGCCCGACCGGTTCGTCGCGGTCACCACCGATAACGAATACGTCGGTCACCCCCGCCGCGGACAGCCTGGTGAGGATGTCCTCAAGCTCGTCGTAATCCGTAATAAACCGTGCCCCGAGATGCGGTATCACCTCATAACCCCGTTCCGCTGCGTACTCAGTTCGCTCGATCGTCGGCCAGATGCCGTTCGGGGGCGCAAGGGTCACCGCCACTCTCTCACCCTCGGGAACGTTCGACAGCGCATCCTCGAATGTCTCGATTGAGTTCATATCGAATGTCGCCCCCAAAAGGAGTTCCCGATGTGTCTCTTGATGGTCGTGGGGCTCGCTATGCGCCATGTTATACATTCTGTTAGCCAAGATACTTATCATTTCCGATCAACTTACCTATAGCCGGGGGGAGATCGCTGAGCTATTAGATACCTTGGATCGGGGCGTTTGCCCGAGTCAATGGTTATAAGTAACACACCTCGTAGGTAGGCGTATGAATTATTATCAGCCGTCGATCCGTCCACCGACGCCGGATGACGTTCGGCGATACGCGTCCCGCCATGGGATGGAACTCACTGATAAAGAAGCAAATGATTTTGCGGATCTCATCGGGTCGAAGTTAGGCGTCCTTGAACAGCTGGAAGCACTGCCGGTCGACGAGTCCGGCGGCAGTTCTGATTATTCGACACGACAGACAGGCTACTGTCCCGACGACTCGGAAGATCCGTGTAACGCCTTCGTCCGCCGCTGTCTCGTCGAGGGCGCTGACTCTGGAACGCTCGGCGGGTACGATATCGGTGTCAAGGACAACATTGCCGTCGCAGGCATCGAACTCACCAGCGGTTCGAAGGCATTCGAGGGGTACGTCCCGTCGTTCGATGCGACAGTCGTCTCCCGCCTACTGTCTGCTGGCGCTACTGTAACGGGGAAGACGAATCTCGACGAGATGGCAGTATCCGGTAGTGGTGAGCCGACGGCGACTGGTCCCATACTGAACCCACGAAGTACCGGGCATCTTGCTGGGGGATCATCAGGTGGGTCAGCGGTCGCCGTAGTCGAAGCATACGTCGACGTTGCTCTTGGCACCGATCAGGCTGGTTCGATACGGACGCCTGCGGCCTGGTGTGGGTGTGTGGGTCACAAACCGACGTTCAGTCTCGTTCCCTATACCGGCTGTCTGCCGGGCGGCCCGACCTATGATCACGTTGGACCAATGGCTCGCACGGTCAAGGACTGTGCCAAGACACTCTCAGTCATAGCCGGCCCGGACGGGCGAGATCATCGACAGGCGAACCATCGGGCGGATACCCAGACCTCTGGTCACACGGAACCTATCGATTACACGAAGAACCTCGACGCCGAGCCGTCGTCGTTTACTGTGGGCGTCCTTGAAGAAGGGTTCGATCTCGAACACAGCGACGCCGCGGTTGACGAGACTGTCCGAGCTTCCCTGGAAGCCTTCTCAGCAGCTGGGGCAGATACGACAGCGGTGTCCGTCCCCTGGCATCTGGACGGTGTCCTCGTGTGGCTTGGCGTAGCTTGGACCGAAAGTGCCACACTCCTGCGGGATAACGGCCAGGGACAATACATGGACGGTCAATACCATCCACAGTATCTTCGGGCCGTTGAATCAACCCTGGATACGCGAATTGACGAATTTGCCCCGACCGTTCGGCTGAAGATCCTGCTGGGTGAGTATCTGAGGAGCGAGTACGGTGGCTATTATCATGCAAAGGCCCAGAATCTCCGCCGTGAACTCCGAACCGCGTACGATGACGCACTCGCCGAGTGTGACGTTCTGGCATTGCCGACGACACCGACGACCGCGTTCGAGGTTGAAGGTGACCTGACACGAAAGGAACTCGTGGACCGGGCCCAAGGCAAAAAGGGTCGAACACGAAATACGATGCCGTTCAATATGACAGGACACCCAGCGATAACGGTCCCCTGCGGGTCTGATGATGAAGGCTTACCTGTCGGGCTGATGCTCGTTGGAGACCGGTTCGACGACAGCACCGTACTTGCGGCAGCAAGTGCGATCGAGCGGTCAGTCGGTGTTTGAACCTCGGTTTCCGCCCTGACTGCTCGAGTATCGATACATTCATCAACGTCGGTATGTCATCCAATGACATGTCAACTATTCAGTGGCAGGACCGCGATTCGCTCGCCCGCACACCGGCACACGATTTAGCACTCGAGTGTCTGAGAACTGGAATAGAGGCCGCACATCCGAAAAAGAGGGTCAAAGAGGCGCTGTCTGTGACGGACGGAACGCTCCGAGTGACTACCGTGGGCGAAACGAGTGCCGAATACGATCTTAAATCCTACGAAGATATTTTCGTACTAGGTGGGGGAAATGCAGCGGGACATTTCGCGAGCGCACTCGAGGAGGTACTCGATTCGTATCTTGACGACGGTGTCGTCGTGACGGACGATCCTACGAACACCCGCTGTGTGGAAACACTCGCTGGTGGCCACCCGGTTCCAAGCAAAACAGGTATCGAGAGCACACGCACGCTCCTCGAATTCGCAGACGATGCAACCGGGGACGATTTAGTGATCGCACCGATCACCGGCGGTGGGAGCGCTCTACTAGCAGCACCCGCAGCGGGACTGACGCTCGCTGATCTCCAATCGGTGACGACTGAGCTACTCGCATGTGGTGCCACAATCGATGAGATCAATGCTGTTAGAAAACACTGCTCGGCGATTAAAGGCGGGCAACTCGCTCGAACTGCGGCCCCAGCTACCATCGTCACCCTGATTATCAGCGACGTTATTCGTGATGATCTGAGTGTTATTGCCAGCGGGCCAACCGTCCCAGACCCCTCAACGTACGGTGACGCGCTTGACGTCTTAGAGCGATACGACATCGAGGCGCCCACAGCAGTCATAACCCATCTCGAATCGGGGGCAGCTGGAGAGTATCCGGAGACTCCCGCGTCGAATAACACCATGTTCGATACGACGAATGCATACATTATCGGCAATAATCGAAGCGCACTCAATGCGGCCGCCTCAACCGCAGCAGAGCAAGGTTACACGCCGACGATCATTTCATCGAGTGTGCGTGGGGAGGCCAGCCAGTCGGCCCTCACTCACGTCGCAATTACCGAAGAGTGCCTCGATTATGAATCGCCAGTCGAGCCACCTGCAGTAATCCTTTCCGGGGGAGAGACCACGGTGACACTCACTGGAGATCACGGCGACGGTGGACCGAACCAGGAGTTCGTTCTCGGTGCGGGGCTCGCACTGGAAGACGAACGTATCGTCGTTGCGAGCGTCGATACCGACGGTATTGATGGGTCGACTAACGCTGCAGGCGCAATCGCTGACGCCATGACGGTTCCAGCAGATGCAGGCTATCAGGCTCTCAAAACGAACGACGTGTTCCCCGTGCTGGATGCGGCAGATGCGTTGCTGCGATCGGGCCCATCCGGGACAAACGTGAACGATCTGCGGGTGTTCGTCATCGATCCATGACCCACACTGGGTGCTACCGTAGACTGATAGGGGTCAGTCTGAACAGGTCTGCTCCGCGCTGTGATTTCGAGTCCTCACCTGCGGTCGATCCGTTCGCCCTCGACGACGCTCGCCAGCGCATCCCGATGAAACTCGACCGACTCAGCCCTACCGACAGGAGGATACCGTGGATTGGTAACGATTCCGGAAGAATCCACAGCACTTTCCGCGATGGCAGCAGCCCGATGCGCTGGCTGGATCGGCGGATAGGGTCTGACGGCCCCGTACCCATCTCTGAACGCCTGCCGGAGGGAATCGGGATCGCCGACGTACCAGTCGGCCACGAGGTACTCCGATTTTGCCACCGAGAGTGCCGGCGGGGCCGCGAGGGGCGCTTCCCAGTCTAGCACGGCCGTGACCGAGCGGTCAGCAATGATCGCGTTGCCGGGGCGAAAGTCCCAAGGGAACAGCCGTGCGGTGGGAGGGTCTTCCGTCGGTGGGTCATCAAATAATGCCCGCAAGTCGTCGCGTACCGAATCGAATGCATCCGGAAGTCGCTCTAGAGCCCGGAGCCCATACTGCCGGAACCACGACGACCAATCACCGTGGCCCGGCGTAAACCCCTCGTCAGAGATGGCGAGTTGGCCGTAGCCATCGAACACAAACGCATCGTGCAACTGGGCAAGCGCTTTGCCGAACCAGTAGACGAGTTCGCACCGCGTCTCCGAATCGAATACCGTGAACCGCTCATGAAGATCTTCCCCAGCCACATATGCCGTAAGCATGTAGGCGACGCCGCCGTGTGTTCCAGCCGCAACCACCGGTGGTACGGGAACGAATGTCCGCTCTCTGATCTCGCCTAGCAGTGCTGCCTCCGTTTGCAGCCACGTCGCCTCATCGCAAACCTGAATCACGACCGGACCGCGCGCGGCAAATTTCGCGACTGCGGTCCGCTTGCGGTTGCCCCGATAAATAGGTTCGACGGTGAGTGCTGGTTCATCGAGGGTCGAGAGCGCAGCGTCGCCCGCGGCCCGAAGCGGGTCGGCTTCGAACACATCCTCCAGTACTGTGTTAGTCATGTTCCTCCCCTGAAAATTGATACCTCGCTTAGCAAACCGAGAACGTATCTTGACTTGTTTTGACCGACAGCCGCCTCCCCACGCCGCATCGGCGCGACGAGTCCAGCACACTGCGCCCCAGCAACACCGTCGTCCAGCAAGGTACCAACGGAGAGTGGACAGTCAGGTGCGGCACCAGAGTCGTTGACTAAGAGCTCATTGGCGGCAGGCCGATCGTTCTGGGCACCACCCCGTACAAACGCGACTCCGTGGAAACCAATTGGGTCATTGGAGTCCGGCGGCTTGGATGATTCCAACAAGAGATCGTTGGGGTTGCCACAAGTTCCCTCACCGGCTCGCTCGAAAACACGTTCGGACATCGCCTGAGCATCCCGCGTACGGCGATAGGGCGTTCCATCGATGTCGAGCAGTACGTGGTCGAAGTTCGGCACGCTCAGTAGTTGGTTTAGGCGATTAAAAAACCCCCGTGGCGGCGGTAAGACGGGGAGGAGCTTTTCATTCCCCGATAACACTGCAGGTCGGTGGTGTTTAGATAGCCTGGTTTTCATAAGTAGCGAGCACCGACAGCCAAATATAAGTTTTAGATATAGTTTATATAATTTATATATAGTGTTTAATCTGCTTGATCTACCATCTACAACTAAATTTACATGGCCGATCTACAGTCCAAAGATCGACAAAGTTCGGGTATTTTTGTAGTTGAATAGACTATAATCCAATCCAATAGAAAGCCATACTGGATGTATGCTACTGTCCATACAGAAACAAACAATTTGCTTCTATTAGCTTAAAATAATCATAAATGTTGTTCTAATTAGTTTTCCTTGCCAAGTTACGGGAGAAATACGATGAAGAAAACTGGTGTTTCCCGTTAATAACAAGACCTCGTTCCAAACGGCCTGCTCACGACAAGGCTTAGATATTAGATACTAAAACAAAATGATAGAAATAACATCTAATATAATACAAATGGAAATATAGCAGAGTCATATATTTACTAATAATTCCGCCTGCTGCTAACCAAAACCTGCCAATAACCGGCTCAGAGCCCTCGCGCTGAAATTGAGTTGTCCCATCCTAATTGTATCCCAGTGTGTATCTCAAGATTCAGCTCTGAGGATCTTTAATAGATATTGCCATAGATTATTTTCAATAAAAAAATTTTATATTCTATCTATATATACTATAATATAGGTAGGCAATATATGAGAAAGAATAATCTGATCAGCAACACCGAAGAATCGAGTGACGAGGAGAATGCAGTAGCAGCTCAATATCAAAGACAGTCCCGGTGGATCGCTCGCTGTCTCACATCACTCCTTCTCCTCAGCATTGTTGCTGTACAGCCCGCCCTCGCACAGGACGGCGTTGTCTGTGAGGCCGACCAGCTTCCATCCATGATCTCGGGCTTTTTCCAGCTGACGACTGGGCTGGGAATCATGGGACTGGTGGTAGTCTGGCAGGCCGATTCTCTGGCCGAGATGTTCACGATGAGCCCAGAACAACGGAAGGGGTTCAAGCGCCACAAACGCACGGCGCTCAAATCGACGATCGTCCTGCTCGTACTCGGGCCGTTGTACACCGTTGCAGGATCCGTTATGGGCCTGCCACTGGCCGAGTGTGTCGATCTGGTACCCTGGTGACGCAACTGGAGCCCTCCGATGTACAGACTGATACTCTGTGTGGTGATCGTAGCGGGGATGATTGGCGGGATCGGGAGCATCGCTGCTGCTGATCCGCCACCGCTCCCGACAGGCGCTGGGAATGATCTCTCAGAGAACGAGACGGCGACGCTTTGGTCGAAGGCTCCCAACGACTGCAACGTTGATTCGAGCACGAACGAGACGGCCATGCAATCGCTGGGGCAGTGTGCCGATATCACGTTCAAGGAGCCACCGGACACCGCTGCCAGGTGGACCGCACATGATTTCATGACGCTCGACCCCGGCGACGGTGAGACTGCAGTGTATCCCGACGCCGCAGAACGAACTCGACGTTCATCAAAGACGCGCATGCAACCGTCTACGCAGTACAGCCGTCGACGATCATCCATAGAGACACTAACTCAACACCACACTACGTCGCTCCTGAGGGGCAGTTACGAGCGTTCGTTGACTATCGAGTTGAGACCCCTCGTGACGAGTCAGAGCCGGGCCGTGAGATCGAGTGGTCGGTCGTCGATCACGAGATCACTAGAGTCCGACTCCTGTAGGACGACGAACGGGTGCACTGGACCGTAGTTCAGCACACGCCAGTAATGGATTACACCCTCGACGGCAGTGGACCAACTACGCTCACAGTGGAGGCAGATATCGAGGCGGAGCTCGAACAGGAGATTACACTGACGGATGTTAACAAGAAGTACACTAATCGTACTGCAGATGAGATAACGGTCTCACAAGATCTCGATGTCCAGGTGTACGATCTCACCGCTGAACTGTATCATGCGGACTACCCGAATGAGGACGACGGCGTCCCAATTTATCAGTCTCAGCCCTGGGATAGCTATCAACTCAGTGATGACGGGGATGCACACGTTAGGGGCGTGTGGCGTTATCACACTGCCCGTGATACGGGCTAGGACTATCTGGCTCACTCCAACCGGACAGCAACGGAGACCAACTATTCGGACGCCCGTCCGGTACAGGTTCACGCGTTTCCCTCAGCAGTCGGTCCGCGTGACGAGCCGATTCGATACGGTTATATTGCCGCTTCGGAGCTACCGGAAGCTGATGAATCCCCCAACCGAGCGCTGGCCAGTGTTTCCAACGTTCGACCAACGAACGCTTGGGACGCGTGTCCGGGATGAACTCGCCGATCGAGGAGAACGTTCAGAGGCAATTACTGAGCGCCGTGAAGCGTATGCTCGCGACCTATTGCTGGCACTAGATGTGGATATTCGACCCCCATCGATCACGGCGGACGGCGCACGGTCGATTCTCCAACGGCTCTCAGAGGCCGCAGAGATCGATATCGACCATCCGAAACACGATTATCTTGCACCTCACGGGGGTCGACGTGGAATGGGTGAGGTCCTTGTCCGGGCCTTCGGATACACGGTGGCAGCCCGATATCTCGACAATTCAGAGGAAATGGTTCGGGAGCGGTACTCGCATATCGAGGCTGGCCAACTCGGAGATGTGGCGACAGAAGCACTCAACGAGGTCGATTCGCTGAATCCGTAGGTGTACGAGCAGGCGAGCTGAACTTGGACGAGTGGCTGGTTCCCCGTCTACAGTATCCCCACTGCCCGAAGTGCGGAGGTCTGGTTAAGACAGTCCACTATTACTCGCTGGATAATTTCATATAAGTAGAAGAATGTCTTTCAAAATAATTCTTTTCTAGATACATTCGAGAGATACAGAAAATATATGCCCTGCCCGAACAGGGTGGCGTTTGGTACTAAATGAGTAACTCGAGGAACCGAAATTGACATCCCCAACGAGCGGGTTAGACTGCATCTCAACAAGTGTCGATCCAGGATCAACGACTGGACGAGCTATTCCCCGGCGTTCGTCGGTATTGACGGTGAGTGGTGGGGAATCGAAGCCCAAGCAATGGAAGACGAGACAACTGTGGTCGGCTTCGATCCGAAAGCTCAGTCTCAGACCGAGTTACCAAGCCATTCAGCAGAGACACCTACAGAACTATTTATGATTATTGATCCATCGACCCCATACCAAGTATCAACTCTAGCACATACCTCTGCCGGTAAGCACGGAAGTAAATCGAGCCATGAGTAACAACCAGTATCTGAAGATCACACCGACCTCAGAGGCACTCCATCGAACGGATATTCCGGCAACTCTTGAGAGCTTTCATAAACTATCGAATCCAGCGGCAGAGAGTTTCTGGAACCGGCTGAACCCTAGTGTCGATACATCTCCCCCGATGTTCGAATTCCTCGCTGTCTCTGCAGGTCCTGATGCACCAGTAGAGTTCTACTATGGGGTCAACCAGGAAGAACACCTCAACACGCTTGAAAAGCGGCTCCGGTCGG
>LKMJ01000529.1_pt1 | contig 29464 bp, 25 predicted proteins | sample 643391 | NCBI WGS metagenome assembly LKMJ01 (sample SAMN04112250, study PRJNA286221) | soda lake metagenome | biome: soda lake; feature: Kulunda Steppe; material: water; isolation source: sample PL-Br10 brine of Picturesque Lake | place: Russia: Kulunda steppe | collected 2010-07 | reverse complement strand
TGGCGATGTTTGCAGGTGCCGGTTATGTGATTTTTGGGCCGGGTATGGAAACGCTCAGAAGTGCCTGGAAATCTGCCCGGGTACTTACGCCAAACATGGACGTTCTAATTGCTTTGGGTACTATTGCTTCGCTGGTGACGGGATTACTGGCATTGGGATATCAAACAGGAGTGCTTGAATCGCAATTCTATAGTTTTGCCGGTATTGCGGCCATGATTATGGCATTTCATTTAACGGGCAGATATGTGGAGACCAAAGCAAGGGGGCGTGCATCCGAAGCTATTACCAAACTTCTGACGCTTGAAGCGAAACAGGCGCGTGTAATCAAAAATGGTAAAGAGCAGGAAATCCTTCTCGAAGAGCTCAGGGAGGGAGATGTGATGATCGTCCGTCCCGGAGAAAAAATTCCCACAGACGGTACGGTTGTGGATGGAAAGAGTTCTGTTGATGAGTCGATGGTTACAGGAGAATCCATGCCTGTTATACGCGAAAAAGGTGATAAGGTAATTGGCGGTACTATCAATACAGAAGGAAATATTCGGGTTCAGGCGGAAGAAGTAGGAGAGAATACTTTTCTGAATCGTGTAATCAAACTCGTTGAGGAAGCCCAGGGCTCAAAAATTCCAATTCAGGATTTTGCCGATAAAGTGACCGCTGTTTTTGTGCCCGTAATTCTGGTTTTGGCAATTATTACGTTTACAATCTGGATGATATTTCCGGAATCACTTCGTCCGTTACTGGTTTGGGCTGACACTTTTATACCCTGGATCATTACAGATCTTGAACCGGCAAGCCAGGCATTTTTTGCATCATTGGCCGTATTGGTAATTGCTTGTCCATGTGCGCTTGGGCTTGCAACTCCAACAGCTTTAATGGTTGGTTCGGGGCTCGGTGCAGAAAATGGAATTTTAATTCGGCGGGGTGAATCCATTCAGCGACTCGATGAAGTAACAACATTTGTTTTTGATAAGACCGGAACCTTAACCAAGGGAAAACCTGAGGTAACAGACTGGATAACTTTAGAAGAATCAAGTGATGATGTATTACAAATGGTTGCTGCTGTTGAAGAGATGTCAGAACATCCAATTAGCCGGGCAATTACGAAGTATGCAGATTATTCGGATTTGCCTGCTGTTGAAAACTTTGAAACGTTTACGGGGATGGGGGTGAAAGGCCGGGTAGAAGAAAAAACAGTATTAGCCGGTAACAAGAGTTTAATGGAGAAATTTAATGTTGAAATGACTAAAAAAGTAGCCAAAAAAGCCGATGGTTTGCATGCTAAAGGCAGAACTGCAATTTACGTGGTTATCGATAATAAAATAGCTGCAATAACAGGTATCGCTGATACTATTAGACCTGAAACGCCGGATATGATTGATGCTATTCAAAAGATGGGTTATAAAACAGTAATGTTGACCGGTGACCAAACCGAAGTGGCCAAAATTATTGCAGACGAAATTGGCATAGATGAAGTTATTGCAGAGGTAAAACCTGATGAGAAGGCAGATATGATAAAAGACCTTCAGCACAAAGGTGAAATTGTTGCTATGGTAGGGGATGGAATAAATGATGCACCCGCGCTTAGCCAGGCCGATGTGGGAATAGCTGTTGGCACAGGAACAGATATAGCTATTGAATCTGCTTCAATTATTTTGGTAGATGGAAATCCGAGGGCTGTTGTACGCGCAGTTAAATTGAGCAGAGAAACATTCAAAAAAATACGCCAGAATTTGTTCTGGGCTTTTTTCTACAACGTTGTGATGATTCCTGTTGCTGTGATCGGCTGGATGCATCCCGTTCTTGCGGAAGCAGCTATGGCTTTAAGCTCGATCAATGTTGTGGGAAATTCAAGACGTTTACAGAATAAAAATATTAATTGAATGTGAATAACTTCTCATAATTAAGATTCTACTCGAACAAATAAACCGTGCTTTTTGTATATATTTTAGCTGAAAATGTGTAGAATTAAGCGCTTAGAAGATCTTAAAATATTTTAAGAATTTAGTGTGGATAACTTGATCTTGATGTATTAAATCCTTACTTATACGGTATATCTACACGGCTCTAATAATCAATTCGTTCTCAGATGAAAAACTGGAAACAGCTTCTCTTTAAAGTAGCTCTGCTGGTGGTTATCGCGATTGTTGTTTTTACAGGATAGCATTTTAATTATCAGTTTTTATAAGACAGTATAAATTGTTTGGACTGCATTCACGATGCCAGTTCTTTAATCATTTTTATGTGGTCAATTCCGTCCACATCGTAGGGTTCGCTTATCGTTCGGAAACCAAGTGATTTATAAAAACTTTCCAGGTGTTGCTGCGCTTCAATCGATACTTCTTGGTGATTATTCTTTCGGAGAATTTTAAATGATTTTTTAAGAAGTAATTTACCTAACCCTTTACCCCTGTAATTTTTTTTGATCACTATTCTGCCAATGGAAATGGTATCAAATTTCAAACCTGCAGGCACAAATCGGGAATATCCTGCCAGGGTAGCACCATCAAACAAAAATATATGTTCTGACTTTTCGTCGATCCCATCTATATCATCATAAATACAATTTTGCTCAATTATAAATATATCCTGCCTCAGCTTTAACGCTTTATATAGCTGATCCGGTTTGATGTCTGATAGACTTTTATGATAGATCCAGGTTAAATCTTTAAACTTTTCCATTTTTTTTACGTAGCCAATATTTGGTAATTGGAATTCGGATGCATTGAATTATGTAACAGGATAAAAATAATTGTAATGATAATTGAAATCGTACTGCTATGTTAAAAATACTTTTAATAAACAGTCTTGTAATTTTTTTTGGGGCCCATTTTCTCGAAGGTGTAAAAATAAAAAATTATTTTACAGCTTTAGGAGTTGCACTGTTATTGGGGCTTATAAATGTTTTCATTAAACCTGTAATTGTTTTTCTTACACTTCCTTTAACAGTGCTTACACTTGGGCTTTTTATTCTGGTGATAAATGCCTGGATACTAATGATTATTGATAAGCTTTTAGACGGGTTTTCTATTAAAGGCTTTTGGTGGGCAGTTATTTATAGTATTTTTATTTCAGTATTAAATGCTATTTTGCTCAGGATTTTCTGAATTTATTTAAAAATTAAAAGAACCTTTTTTGGTATTTTTGCACTTCTAATGATTACCGAAGCATTCAGTTTTGGTAAACCAAATTTTAAATATGGTTTCAAAAAAAGTAACTGTTAAAAACGAGGCAGGGTTGCACGCGCGTCCATCCTCTGTTTTAGTTAAAGAGGCATCAGGTTTCCAGTCCGAATTTTTTATAAAATTACACGGATATAAAGTTAATGGAAAAAGTATACTGGGTGTTATGACTCTGGCTGCAGAGTATGGCGCAGAGTTGGAGTTGATTTTTGAAGGTGATGATGAAAATGAAGCATTAAAAAAAATAACCGAACTTTTTAATAATAAGTTTAAAACAGATTAAATGAGTCCAGTTTCAATCGAAATTACAGGGCGACCGGCATCTCAGGGAATTGGCATAGGAAAAACAAAACGTTTAGTTAAGAAACAGCAGGTAATACAACCCGAAAAAATTAACCCGGCTGATGTAAAATATCATCTTGAGAAAGTAAAAAAAGCCAAAGAAATTCTTAACAGTGATTTTGAGGATCTGAAAAAATTAACTAAAGATCCCGAGGCCGAAAAAATATTAGAAGCTCAGATTCAGTTGTTGCATGACCCCGAACTTGAAAAGCTGATAAATTCCAAAATTGAAAACGATCATTATACGGCTATATATGCTATATTCAGCTCATTCAACCAATATATTGAGATATTAAATTCTGCCAGTCCGGATTGGGCTTCGGAGCGAACCATCGACTTATCATCCATCCGGGATCAATTTCTAAAAGCCATTGAAAATAAGAAAGAGAGATTTTCAGTTCAGTCCGGAGATATCGTTTTTGCCGAAGAAATTTCTCCAACCGCAATGATTCGTTTAAGCGATGTAAAGATTGCCGGTCTCGTATTGCAAAAAGCCGGGCTTACATCACATGCTGTTATTCTTTCGCAGTCGCTCGGAATTCCCTGTGTAATAGGTGCTCACTGGAACAAAACAGCGTTAAGAGATAATATGGATGCAATTGTCGACGGAACGAAAGGTAAAGTTATTCTGAACCCTGAAGATAATTACATCAAACAGTTTAAATCTTTGCAAAAAGATCAGGAGAGTAAGAGAAAAATAATTTTAAAATGGGCTTCAAAACCAAATAGAACAAAGTGTGGCTCTGAGTTTACGGTTCGTGCAAACATCGAGTTTTTAGAAGAGCTTCCGCGGCTGGTGACTCATGGTGCGAATGGTGTAGGCCTTTTGCGAACCGAAACTCTTCTGTTTGAAGCAGAAGAATTTAATGTCAACGATCAGGTAGAGTTTTATAAAAAAGTTGTTGAGGCTTCTGGTGACTATCCTGTTACCATCCGTCTTTTTGATGCCGGCGGAGATAAACTTTTGAGTGATTACGAAACAGAAGCCAACCCGTTTTTGGGATGGAGGGGAATAAGAATGCTGCTCGATAACAAGTCGCTTTTAAAAAAGCAGCTCGAAGCAATCTATCGATTATCCGGTAATTACAAAGGCAGGGTAAAATTATTAGTGCCCATGATTACCGGAATAGAAGAGATTGAATCTGTTAAGAGCGTTTGCGCTGAAGTGGAAAAAAAACTAAAAAATGCTTCCATTCCTTACGATGAGAGCATGCAATTTGGGGTGATGATTGAAGTGCCCAGTACGGTAATTATGGCTCAATCGATCGCTAAAAAGGTTGACTTTTTTAGTATTGGCACGAATGATCTCACCCAGTATACCTTAGCGGTCGATCGTGGAAATGATAAAATATCGGATCTATTTGACAGCGATCACCCGGCTATATGGAAAATGATAAAAATGACTGTCGATGCGGCTCAAAAAGTGGGGATACCGGTTAGTGTTTGTGGTGAAATGGCATCAAAACCGGAAGCCGCGGCTTGTTTACTTGGATTGGGGATTAAAGAATTGAGTATGAATCCGGCTTCAATTCCCGGAGTAAAATCAATGGTTTGCAATAAAACTCTGCTTGAAATGAAAAAAATATCTGATGAAGTGCTAAAATCAGAAAAAGTAAGCGACGTACATCGCATTTTTAAAAATGGTTTGAAAGAAAAGTAAAATTTCGATGTTCTTAAGATTAATCTGTCCATTCAGTTACTCAGTTTAACCGGGAAACGATTCCAAGAAAAAATTAACAAATGTATTTTACTTATTTAATTAAATAATTAAAATAAAAATCACATATAAAATAAATAGAAAATGCATGAATGTTTTTTTGAGTTAAATTATTAAGTATTTTGGTCTTGATCTTAATCTGTAAACTCAAAATAGAGTAATCATGCTAAAAAGAACATTTACACCAAAACGAACTGTTTGCAAAGTAACTTTTTCTATTCCGGCAGAATGGGCTGATTCAAAAGTAAACCTGGTAGGGGATTTTAACGACTGGGACACTGACACGGATAAACTGGAAAAAAAGAAGGATAAATGGGAAATTACAAAAAGGCTTAAGCCCGAAAATAACTACAGATTTCGGTATCTGATTGATGGTGAAATCTGGAAAAATGATGATGCAGCAGATGCATATGAGCCAAATGAATTTGGCACTGAAGATTCTGTTGTAAAAATTGGCAAATAAATATGTATGAATTCCTCGTTTAATGTTGAAGTCTTTAAAAATCAGCTTCGAACATCTTGGCTCGGAAGCGAGGTTATCTATCTTAAACAGGTCGATTCAACAAATAGTTATTTTAAAAAAATACCTTCATCTGACCTCGTTCACGGTACGGTTGTACTAACCGATAATCAAAGCAGGGGGCGGGGTCAGTATGAAAAAAAATGGGAATCTTTACCGGGTTTAGATCTTACCTTTACAATTGGTTTGTGTCCGCCCAAAGCAGACAGGCTCACGCTTTTAACACTCGGATTTGCAGCATCTGTAGCTGAGGTTGTGGAAAAATATGTTCAGCAGTCTGTATTATTAAAATGGCCAAATGATGTATATGTGGCCGATAAAAAAGTATCCGGTTTATTAACAGAATCTGTGTTTATTGGTCAAACCCCTGATCGCGTGTGTGTAGGTATCGGGTTGAATATTGGTAAAAGAGTATTTAGCGATAAATTAATGCATACAGCTACATCCTTATCATCGCTAACAGAGAGAAAGATTTCGAGGGAGAAAATTTTAGCCCAGTTGTTGTTAGAGATCGAAAAAGCCTATCATAAGTGGCATAAAATGGATCATTCTCTGCAAGAAGATATCAACAAAAGAATGATTAACTACGGAAACTGGATAAAACTGCAAGTGAACGGCAAGGTTTGGAAAAAAAAGTTCAAGTTTCTTGGAATAAATGAAAAAGGAGAGCTTCTTACCTTGAACGAGGATTTAGATGTAAATACCTTCTCTTATGAACAAGTTCGAATCATATCCGGCGGTAAAGAAATTTCAGCATGAGTTAAAAAAGCTTGAAGCTGAATCACCGAGTTTTGTTGTAGGTGTTAGTGGCGGACCGGACTCTATGGCTCTTCTATATATCATGCACCGGTTAAACCTCAATCCGTTTGTTGTTCATTGTAACTATCAGCTGCGCGGAAATGCCTCTGATGATGATCAAAAACTGGTGGAAGAAGTTTGTGCACTCTGGGAGCTGGAATGTGTTTCAGTAAAACTTAACCCAGAGAAGAATGAAAGTAAAAACTTTCAGCTATGGGCAAGGAATCAGCGGTACTCAATTTTTCGGGATATTCTCAGAGAACAGAGTGCGGATTTTATAGTTACAGCCCACCACGAAGATGATCAGCTTGAAACGATACTTCAAAAAATTTTAAGAGGTTCGGGTATATCTGCCTGGAAAGGAATTAGTGTTAGAGAAAATGATTTATTCAGGCCGATTTTAAATGTGAATAAATCAGAGATCATGAAGTTTGTTCAGGATCAGAATGTTCCATACAGAATAGACAGCAGCAATGAGGAGTCTACCTACGCAAGAAATTTTTTGCGACACCAGTGGTTTCCGAAGCTTCAAAATTTATTTCCGGGATGGAGAAAAAACCTGCTAAAATTGACTGATCGCGCTGAAGAATACGACCTGATGACAGACTATGTATTTCATTCTATATCAGATTCTCCTAACGCGTTCAGAAAAAAGGAATTCCTTGAGCTGCCGGAAGAGATACAAAAATCTATGATATATAAATTGCTGAACAAAAACGGATATTCTGGATTGATATCTGACGGAATGCTGAATAATGTCTCAAACCTTTATGAATTGCAGACCGGTAAGGCACTGAAACTTTCCGAAAAGGTGAAAATAGTATCAGACAGGGATCAATTTATACTGGTAGAGGAGTCCTCAACCTTCTTGCAATGGGAAGTGACGAAAAGGGAGATTCAGGATGGAATAGAAATTGATGGTATTAAGATTACTGAGAAAATCTTTTCGGATGGAATTACAAAGGGTAAGCTGAACCTGGATGTCAATAAATTAAAATTTCCGATAAAGATAAGAACCTGGCAGGATGGTGATGAAATTATCCCGCTTGGAATGAAGGGAAGTCAGAAAATATCAGATCATCTCACAAACAGGAAAGTCCGGCCCTCACAAAAAAACGAAGCCATCGTTATTGAATCTTTTGATGGTACGATTTGTGCCATTATATTTCCGCACATTGTAAAAAAGAATCAGATAGGTACCATTTCGGAATATGCGAAATGTACCGCAGACACAAAGAAAATACTTACCATTCAAAAAATTTAGTTAATGGATTTATATCAGCCTGAATATATTAATATCAACGGTGAAAACTTCAGAGTGTACCTGACTCATGAAGAGATTCAACAGAGAATAAAACAAATAGGCACGGAATTAAGCTCAAATTTTAAAGATAAAAAACCCATATTTATAGGGATTTTAAACGGTTCATATATTTTTCTGGCTGATTTGATGCGGTATGTTAGCATTCCATGCGAAGTGGATTTTTTGAAGCTAAGCAGCTATGGTGATGAAAAAGTGTCATCGGGTCAGGTACGTGATCTTAAAGAGATTGATGCGAACATAGAAAACCGGCACATTATTTTGGTTGAGGATATAATCGATACAGGTTTATCCATGAATTATCTCATTGAAAAATTGAAGCAATATAAACCGGCATCAATGACTGTTGTAACGATGCTTCATAAAAAAGAGGCTACGAAATTTGATGTTCAGATCGATTACACCGGGTTTAAAATCCCAAACCTGTTTGTTCTCGGTTATGGGCTTGACTATGCACAGGAGGGAAGAAACCTTGCTCAGATCTATATATTAAATGAAAAAGAAGAATAACACGGAAAAATGTAGAATCAATCATTTTTTGTGAGCTCAAGAGTTCTTTATAGAATAAATTATTTAAAATCTGTGTTGCAAAGGCGGGGTAAAGCTCCCTATATTTGTTATTCTTGAAACGATTTGATTTCGACAACCGGAGAGATGGCTGAGTGGTCGAAAGCGCTCCCCTGCTAAGGGAGTATACCCTCAACGGGGTATCGAGGGTTCGAATCCCTCTCTCTCCGCTCTTAAGGCGTGATTTGCCGTTGCAGATCACGCCTTTTTTTGTGCCGGTAATTTTCATATTTCAACTGATAATCCACAAATCACTCTGCAATTTGATTCTTTTCTTTGAACTAATACCGTCTTTATTTGTACCCATATTTATCTTTTTTGCCAGAATACTGGACGTTAGTCTCGGTACGCTTCGAATAATGTTTGTTTCGAAAGGTCTGCGGGGCAAAGCAACATTGCTTGGATTTGTTGAGGTTTTTATCTGGATTATTGTGGTGGCACAAATTTTCCAGAATCTTGATAATTGGCTCAACTATCTTGCATACGCCGGCGGATTTGCAGCGGGCACCTTTATGGGTATGTATATAGAAGAAAAGATGAAGATGGGAGTTCAAATAATCAGAATAATAGTAGGTGAAAAAAGTGAATATTTGCGGAATAAATTACTTGATGCAGGTTTCAGAGTTACGGCAGTTCAAGGCGATGGTAAATACGGTCCGGTAAAGGTTCTTTTTACGGTGATAAAGAGAAAAAGATGGAAAGAATTACATGACGTATTAAAGAGTAATGTGCCAGATGCTTTTTACTCAGTAGAAGATGTTAGGCAGGTTTCTGACCCGACCGGAGAAATGATTGCTTCGAACCAGGACACAATTACAAAAATTTTAAAACTTAAAAAAGGGATCTAATCTTTAATGCATCGAACAGCTCTTGCAAAAGCTTTATTTCCGCTAAATGTACCACTGGCATCACCAAAACTAAAAGCTTCTGCATTTGAATTGTCGGATTGATTTCGGCTCCAGTAATTTCCAATATCGCCTCTAAGTCTCAGATCACCTTCAAAGGGATGAAGAACTCCACCTGCGTGTAACTTCAAGCCTGAATTAAAAGCTGATGTGCGGTTGCCCTCATCCATTCCGCCCCTGTTGGTAGGTGCTACCCTAAAAGCTTCCCATTCTTCTATAGTGGGAACCCTCCAGTTGTTTCCAAGCAGAATTCTGCAGGGATCGTTTTCAGGAGCCCAATCCGAATTATTACTGATACTCTGTACGCTCCATCTTGGTGTTAAATTATTACCGTTATGATAGTAACCCTGTTTTCGGTTAAACTGAAACAGCCACCCGGCCTGTTGAGCTCCTGTGTCTACAGAGTTTTGTGGTTCGCGGGTTGCGCCAAGATTAGTGGCCAGCCAGATTTTATTTCCACCGGGTCCATTCCAGTTAGCCTGGATAGTATTATATGTACGCTGCTGAAAACCTTCAGAATTGGATGGTGTTACTCCTTGAACATATCCATGTGTAATAACATCTCCGCCGTCGTAAGACCCTAATATGAGCGAGCAGGAAATCAGAGCAGCCGATAAGAAAATAATTGTAGCAGGTATTAAAAATCTCATATAACGATTATGCAAAATGTCTCTGTAAATGCAGCGGTAATATAACAGATAGATAGATTCTTTATTTCAAAAATCATGCTTCTATTTAGCAAATAAAAAATTAAGCAGGTTTAAATTATTCGCCAAGAATAGTTACCACAATTTTTCTTTTACCACCCCGGTTTCTGTGTTCACAGAGATAGATCCCCTGCCAGGTACCGAGGTTAAAACGTCCTTCAGTTACGGGTATAGATACAGAATGGCCAAGTATAGAGCTTTTGATATGTGATGTCATATCATCGGGGCCTTCAAGTGTGTGTTCAAACAGGGAGACATCTTCCGGAACCATACGGTTAAAGTGAGACTCAAAATCACGACGTACCGAAGGGTCTGCATTTTCATTAATAGCCAGGCCGGCACTTGTATGCTGTATAAAGATGTGAGCAACACCTGTTTTTATATTTTTAAGTTCCGGAAGGTTTTCTTCAACTTCAGACGTAATTAGATGAAAACCCCTCGGCCGGGCCTTCAATATAATTTTCTTTTGAATGGCAGGCATATAGTTAAAATCTGTATTGTAGGTTTAACTGATTTCTGTACCTCGGGTTATTTGATCCCAGATTATTATAGAAAAGTTCAAGGTAATATTCGAAATATATTATATTCAAGGCATACAACATGATCATAATTTTTACGGGGGTTATGCAGACGAAGAAGGGACAGCATTTATTCAGAATTTTCCTGCAAATCACAGAACTATTGAAGATCGTCCGCAGTGTAGTATTAATAAGTGGGTCAAAGCGTTTAATTTTGAAGAAAACCGGTATTATTACAGGTTATATTTGCGTGATGAACTTCGTTTTGAAGCCGAATTTGACCTTTCAGAGACATTATAATATTAGCGAACATGGGTACATATAATCAATAATGCTTTCCAATGAGAACTAAATTAGAATTTTTAAAAAATGCCGCTGCCTGGCTTTTGCTATTTATTGTTTTAGTTATATCACCTTTATTTCTTGCTGTAATCGGTCATGAACATGAAAGCCGTGGATTTTGGACTGAATTTGGAGTAGGACTTGGTTTTGTAGGGTTGGCCATGATGGGACTTCAATTTGTGTTAACAGCACGATACAGTAAAATTGGGGCTCCATTTGGTTTGGATGAACTTTTACATTTTCATGCGCAAGCGGGATATCTGGCATGGCTGTTTATTTTAGGACATTTTGTAGTTTTATTTGTTGCCGACTCTGAATTCCATGCTTTCTTAGATCCAACCGTTAATTTGCCGCGCGCAGTTGCACTTGGTGCAGTTTTGATAGCCATAACAACTTTAATTGCATCTACACATTGGCGTGAAAAACTTGGTGTAGTTTATGAGTGGTGGCGTGCAACTCATGGATTGTTGGCTGTTTTTGTAGTATTTGTAGGTACAGTACATATCTTGCAGGTAAGCTTTTATGTAAGTGAATTGTGGCAGCAAATGATTTGGGTTGGGTTATCAGTTGTAGCAATTGGTATGTTATTACATAACCGTGTGTGGCGCCCTTTACAGATGAAAAAGAAACCCTACAAAGTTATAGATGTCTATAAAGAAGTTGAGGGTATATGGAGCGTTGAACTGGAACCCGAAGGGCATGATGGTTTAAGTTTTGAAGCTGGCCAGTTTATTTGGATCACATTTGGAGATACTCCGTTCAGTCTTCAGCAACACCCGTTTACAATATCATCAAGCCCGGAAATAGATCAGAAAATTCGCCTCACAATTAAAGAACTTGGAGATTTTACATCTAAAATTAGTGAAATTGAAACAGGAACTACTGCTTTTATTGAAGGTCCATATGGTAATTTCACCCTTTCAGAGGGTGAAAATGCTCATAATATTATCATTGCGGGTGGGATAGGAATTACACCGGCAATAAGTATGCTTGAAACTTTGCATCATCGAAAAGATAGTCGAGAGGTTACACTGATATATGGTTCACCTTCAAAATCAGTAACGGCATTTTATGATGATTTAAACGAACTTTCAGAGAAACTAAATTTTAATTTGGTTTATGTTTTTGAAGATGCACCGAAGGGTTGGGAGGGAGAAACCGGGTTTATAGATGAAGACATTTTACGTCGTCATATTCCGGAAGAATATGAGAATTGTGAGTTTTTTATTTGTGGTCCGCCGCCAATGATGGATATTGTAGAGAGCACACTAAATGAATGGGGAATTCCTGTTCATAAAATTCAATCAGAGCGGTTTAATATTGCTTAGAATCACAGCTATAAAATTTTATATCGAAGGAAATTTAAAATTTAAGTTATTATGCTGCATATATATATACGCCAAACGGTAATTGTAATTGGAATATTTTTACTTATAGCAATTGCTGTTTTTGCGGTTCAATAAGCATTGAGTTAGATATGCTGATCATCCAAAAAGTCCGGAAATTGCTCCTCCGTCATGACTTATGGTTTGCCCGGTAACATATCCGCTGTGAGGGGAGAGTAGCCAGGCCGCCAGTGAAGCTAACTCTTCAGCTTTTCCCATTCTGCCTACAGGTATACTTTTTTCCATTTCTTCTTTAGATTTTTCGTAAGAAATACCTTTTAAACTGCTGTTATTTTCAATCACTCTTTCAATTGCCGGTGTATCGTGGGCACCGGGAGCGAGTGTATTAACGGTTACACCCTTTGGTGCAATTTCAGCCGCAAGTGTTTTTGCAAATCCAACTACTCCAGCTCGAAAAGAATTGCTTAAGGTTAAAGCCGGTATAGGTTGCTTAATGGATTTACTTTCCACAAATAGCATTCTGCCATAATTTCGGTCAACTAATTTTGGAGCTAACCGAAGGGCAAGATCAATTTTCCAGCGCATAACCAGCTGCCATGCAGAATCCCAGTCTTTCATATCGGTTTCGAGTGGAGATCCGGTTGGAGGGCCGCCGGCATTAAATACAATTCCATGGAAGTCATCTTTTTCGGCGGCTTTTTCAATTTTATCCAATGTTTCACTGTAAATCAGGCTTCCCTCAATAATTTCAACTTTGTTATCAAAGTGGTTGTAAGTATCGCGGAGTTTGTCACCCCGCCGCGCAACCACAACCACGTTAGCACCCTCAATTAGTAATTGTTTGGCAATAGCGTGTCCAAATCCACTGCTTGCACCACAAACAATAAATCGTTGATCAGTTATGTTTAAATTCATAGTCAGATTATTGTGATTAAAGACTGTAAAATAATAAATCAATAGAGGATTGAAAGGTATATCGGATAAGAGAAATAAAATAAATAGCAAAATACTTACTATAATTAACTGTATATTTAAGGCTGTCAACTTTTCGATAGCATTAGGAATGCTGCTTATCGAATCAGTTCTCATTAACCAATTTATAATCTGCTGAAAGAGAGCAGAAGAATCAGTAATAATTTTATGATACAAGACATTCGAAATATTGCCATTATTGCTCACGTAGATCATGGAAAAACAACCCTTGTTGACAAGATGCTACGACAGAGTGGAACATTCAGAGAGAATCAACAGGTAGATGAACGGGTTATGGATTCCGGTGATTTGGAAAAAGAGAAGGGAATTACCATCAGCTCCAAAAACACGGCCATTCACTGGAAAGGCACGAAAATTAATATTGTGGATACACCTGGTCACGCCGATTTTGGTGGTGAAGTGGAGCGAATCCTAAAAATGGTAAACGGGGTTATTCTATTGGTTGATGCCGCTGAAGGTCCCCTGCCACAGACTAAATTTGTGCTTAGAAAATCACTTGCACTCGGTTATCAGCCAATTGTGTTGATCAATAAAATTGATCGGAAAGATGCACGGCCTGATGAAGTTTTGAATATGATATTCGATCTTTTTGTTACACTTGATGCAACTGATGAACAACTCGATTTTCCGGTACTTTATGCTGCTGCTATTGATGGTTACGCTAAAGAAGAGCTTGAAGATGAAAATGTAGACATGGCTCCATTATTTGATAAAATAGTTAGCCACATTCCACCACCTGAACAAGAAGTAGATGCCCCATTTAAGATGCTTGTGAGTAGTGTGGACTGGAATGACTATGTAGGCCGGATTGCTATTGGACGGGTTGAACAGGGTACTATTAAAACGAACCAGGAAATTGTTTTAATGGACCGAAAAGGAAATCAAAAAGAGAAGGCAAAAGCCACTAAACTATTTACCTTTAACGGATTGACCCGTGAGCCCGTAGAAGAAGGACAGGCCGGTGATATTTTTTCGCTTGCAGGTTACGAAGATGTTCAAATTGGAGATACACTAACTCACATTTCCGATCCAACTCCAATAGAGTATTACGATATCGATCAGCCAACAATGGCAATGTATTTTCGTGTTAATAATTCACCTTTCGCAGGCCTTGAAGGTGATTATGTAACTTCGAACATGATCAAAGACAGGCTCAATAAAGAGATTCGGACAAATGTATCAATAAAAGTAGAACAAACTGATAACCCCGATATTTTCAGAGTAGCCGGCCGTGGTGAGTTACAGCTTTCAATTCTGATTGAAACCATGCGGAGAGAGGGATTTGAATTTGCTGTGTCGCGTCCGGAAGTTATTTTCCGTGAAGTTGATGGCAAAGTTCATGAACCTTTTGAAGAAGTTGTAATTGACGTTCACACTGACTATAGCAACAAAGTGATTGATAACCTTCAAAAGCGTAAAGGTATAATGACCTCAATGGTAAAAGAAGGGGAGAATAACCGAATAGAATTTAAAGTGCCTGCGCGTGGCCTTATCGGTTTTCGGGGAGAAATGCTTACCGAAACTCGCGGTACCGGAATCATGCATCAGCAATTTGATGAGTACGGACCGTTTGCGGGTGAAATACCGGGACGTACCCGCGGAGCACTGATTTCTCTGGAAAAAGGTGATGTTACTCCATATGCTCTTGAAGGTTTGCAGGATCGTGGACAGTTTATAGTTGAACCCGGTGACCCGGTTTATACCGGTCAGGTTGTGGGAATTAACAATCGTGCTGATGATCTTGTGATTAATGTAGTGAAGAAGAAGAATTTGACTAACCACCGTGCAACACAAACTTCAGATTCAGTAAAAATTTCACAAGCTAAGAAAATGAGCCTTGAGCAATGTATCGAATTCATTGACAATGATGAACTCTTAGAAGTAACCCCCAAAAGTCTTAGAATTCGAAAAACTTATCTTGATCATAACGACAGGAAAAGAGCTGAAAAGAAGAAAGAGATGGCCTAGATAAAGAGATTTTATCAGCGTAAGAATTTAAGAGCCACAGTTTGTAATCCTTTGAGGTAGCAGACTGTGGCTTTTTGTATTTTAAGGAATGTATTAATTAGCGTTGTCGTTTTCAGAGTATGAAAAATTTCAACAGTCATCGGGTTTTTAAACGTAATCAAGCAGAACCTGATCCGGATGGAGAGTATGTTCTCTACTGGATGCAAATCAACCGACGTTTTCATTATAACTTTGCACTGGAATATGCTGTAGGATGGGCAAATAAGCTTAATAAACCATTACTAATACTGGAAGCATTTTCATGTGATTATCCTTGGGCAACAGATCGTTCGCATACCTTTATGATGCAGGGCATGAAAGAACATCTTGATTATGCAAATCAACAAGGTTTAAATTACGTTTCATTTGTTGAGAAAGAGCCTGGTGAGTATGAAATCTTATTAAAAAACCTGGCTTCAAAAGCCTCAGTTTTGGTGACGGATGAATATCCGGTATTTATCATGCGGGAACGTAATAAAAAATATCCTCAGGAATTAGAAATCCCTTACTATACCATCGACAGTAATGGTTTAATTCCTTTCGGATTAACAGATAAAGATCCCTATAGTGCATATTTTTTTCGAAAAATTATGCAGAAAAATTTTATTGAGGCGTTCACAAATCCACCCCAAAAGAACCCACTCGATAATCTTGAAAATACTGAAAATGTAAATACTGAAGCATCATTTTCAGACGGATTACCTGATTCCCATGAGGCACTTAATAACATTTCAGACTTTATTTCAGGCTTAAAGATTAACCATAAAGTTAAACCGATTGATTGGCATGGTGGCAGACAAGCTGCTCTTGGGATGCTTGGTGAGTTCATTAAAAACGATTTGTTAGAATACGATGATAAACGCAACGACCCTGATGAAAATAAGACCAGTCAGTTAAGCCCATGGCTTCATTTTGGTAAAATTTCAGAATACGAAATTGTTAAAACAGTTCTTGATCATCAACCAAAAGGGTGGGGGCTTGATAAAATTACCTTCAATAAAGGTTCAACCGGTGGATTTTTCAATGGTGATCCGAATATAGATGGGTTTCTTGATGAAGTAATTACCTGGCGTGAAGTTGGGTTTCATTTTGCACATCACAGAGAAGATTACGATAAATTAGAAAGTCTTCCCGATTGGGTTTTGAAAACAATGGATGATCATCGGGATGATCCGCGAGAATGGATTTATACATACGAAGAACTTGCAAGCTCCAAAACTCATGACGAGATCTGGAATGCTGCTCAAACTCAACTCAGAGAAGACGGTATTATCCATAACTATCTGCGAATGTTGTGGGGAAAGAAAGTAATTGAATGGACCCCTGATTATAAAACAGCCCTTAAATACCTTATTGATTTAAACAATACATATGCCATCGATGGCCGCGATCCAAATAGTTATTCAGGGATATTTTGGTGTTTAGGCAGATTTGACAGAGCCTGGCAAGAACGACCCATTTTCGGGAAATTGCGATATATGACAAGTGAGAGCACAAAGAAAAAAGTAAAACTAAAGAACTACCTAAGTCATTACGGGGATCAAAAATCACTGTTATAATATCGATATATAAAACGATAATTGATGAATATCGAATAAAAAGACGATAATTTGAAAATATCGAATAAAAAGGCGATATTGATGTATGAAATCGACAATAACAGGAGATATCGTACGCTCAAAAAGTGTAGAAGACCCAGAAATTTGGTCAAAACCATTGAAAACACTGTTTTCAACAATTGGGAATACGCCCAAAAACTGGGAAATATTTAGAGGAGACAGCTTTCAATTAGAAATAGAAACACCCGAAGTACTACGAATTGCAATATTAATCAAATCCATTATAAAACAAGTAGATACAAAGAAAATAGACGTAAGAATTGCCATAGGAATAGGAGAAGATGCCAGAAGAGCAGACAGAGTAAGTGAGTCTATGGGAGAAGCATTTGTGTTCTCAGGTCAATTACTAGACGAGCTAAAATCAAAAAAAATACACTTAGGTTTAAAAAGCCCTTGGAAAAAATTTGATGAAGAGTTTAATATGCTGTTTAAATTGGCTTTGGTGATTATGAATTCATGGACAAAAAATACAGCAGAAGTAGTAGAACTGTTATTTAAAATCCCTGATATTACCCAGGTTGAAATTGCTGAAAAACTTGGATTAGCTCAATCCACAGTAAATGCCAGAATAAAGCGTGGCTCAGTTTATGAAATAATAGAGCTTGAACAATATTTTCGAAAAAAAGTAGAATCCATGAATTACCCAAATACTATTTATTAATATGATACTTGCAAAACTGGTACTGGCACATTTGATAGGTGATTTTTTTTTACAAACCAGAAATGGAATTGCAAGTAAAAATGAGAAGAAATGGAAATCCCCGTCTCTATTCATTCACACAATAGTTCATTTCGTGTTAGTGCTTCTATTATTATGGGACTCTGAGCTTTGGCATGTTGCACTTATCATAGCTGTAAGCCACTATTTTATAGATGGGGTAAAATTAACAATTCAAACCACAGATAATGCCAGATTTAGCTTTTTCTTAGACCAAATAGCTCATTTTACAGTAATTATAGCTGTTTGGTTATTTTTCTTTGAGCCGAATCTCAGTATTGCATTAAGTGATGGGTTTTGGATAACACTAACCGGCATAATCCTGGTGACATATCCAGCATCATATGCTATGCAGTATTTGATGAAAGGATGGAGTAACCAAATTGAATTTGATACAAATAACTCCCTTGAGGGTGCAGGTACATATATTGGGATCTTAGAAAGACTATTTATACTGGCGGGAATTTTGGCAGGAAACATTTATATAATCGGGTTTTTACTTGCGGCTAAGTCAATTTTTAGATTTGGTGACTTAACCAATGCAAAAGACAGAAAACTGACAGAATATATTCTAATTGGGACGCTGATGAGCTTTATGATTGCAATTGCCACTGGGTTTTCAATTGTTCACCTAATCGGAATGATGTAAAGTAGCTAACAGGCAGGCTTAAAGCCTTTCAACAAGCTCGGAAACAAGTTTTGCGAACTCTTCTTTTCTGGACTCTGCTGCTACTTTTACTTCACCATGATCCAACTTCTGTTTTAAAACTCCTGCTGCCATATTAGTAACTAAAGAAATTGCTGCAGCAGGTATTTTAAGCCTTGAAGCTTCAACGAGTTCCGGAGCTGTGCTCATGCCAACCACATCGATACCCATGGTTCTGAATGCCCGTATTTCGGCCTTAGTTTCATAATTTGGCCCTCGCAGAAATAAGTAGTTGCCTCTTTGAATATCTAATTTGAGTTCTGAAGCAATTTTACGGACTTTATCGGCCGTTTTATAATGGCTGAAACTGAATGGTGAAGCAGGCTCAGCAGAAACTTTTTGATACAATCTGCTGATATTATCAATAACCATTAAATCGCCTACATTGAAACTTGTATTAACAGCTCCGGCTGCATTAGATACGATTATTTTCTTCGCCTGAAAGATTTGGGCGGTGTGAACAGGTAGTACAGTTTTTTTTGTTTTGTGCCCTTCATAACTGTGAAAACGACCTGAAAAAGCAATAATCTTAAAGCCTCTGACATCACCAAAAATAAGCTCACCCGAATGACCGGCTACAGTTGTTTCAGGAAAGTCTGGAATTTTAGCGTAAGGAATTGAAATTTTATTTTGAATATGATTTGTAAAATCACCGAGCCCTGAACCCAATATAACTACCGCCTCTACAGAATCAGTAAAACCCTGGCTTATTAAAAATTGCTTTGCCTTTTTCAAATATTCAGAAGTGTTCATACTGAAATTTTTTCTACAGTATATCCTGCTTTTTCATTGTATTCCACAAGTTTGAAAAGAGGGTAGTCCGTTTCATGATATGCCATAATAGTGTATCCATCCTTCAATGCCATTTGTTTTAACATTTCTCTGGCTTTCATACTCTGTTTGGGATTATAATCATATTTGGCAGCAAAACTACGATTTATAGATATGCGCCTGCCTATCACATCTCCGGCCATAAGGTATTTATTTTTTCCATTTACATAAAAAAGTGCTTGATGAAACTCTGTATGTCCGCCAATTTTTTGAATCCTGATATTTTTTATGGGTTCAGAATCGTCTGAAATAAATCGAATTTCGGCCCAGGTATCAATGAAATTGACGAAATCTTTTTCTTTTTCAGTTACTTTTCCCAAGTTTTCATTAAGCTTTTTCCATCCCTTCTCTGAAACCCACAGGTTGGCATCAGGGAATGTGAGCTCCCAATATCCATTTGATTGATGAGCCAGTCCACCCATATGATCAAAATGAAGATGACTTATAAAAATATCAGTTATTTCATAATCTGAAACAGATTGCTCTTCAAGATTTTCCAGAATTGTTTCAATAGAAGTGTCATTTCCAATCAAATCTCCTATTCCGGCATCAAACAGTATTTTACGTTCATCCTCTTTAATTAAAAAAGGATTTATAGAAAGCTTTAAAGCTCCTTTAGCCGGCGAATCATCACGTCTAATTCTGTTGAATGTATGGTCAGTACCAACGGAGAAAGTTCCTTCATAGAGAGGGTGAGCGCTAATATTTGGCATAGTAACTAAGATCTGTAAAATATTTAGGAGAGGTGCTTTTTATTGTTTTTTATTTTCGAACTTTTCGTAGGCTTCGATTATATCTCTTACAAGTTTGTGCCTCACTACATCTCTCTGATCTAAATAGACGAATGATATCCCTTTAATGTCTTTGAGTACATTTTGGATAGAAATTAAACCCGATTCTCGTTTTCTTGGTAAATCGGTTTGGGTAATATCACCTGTAATAATCGCCCGGCTATTGAATCCTATACGTGTCAAAAACATTTTCATTTGTGTGTTGGTGGCATTTTGTGCCTCGTCAAGAATTACAAAAGCATTATTAAGTGTTCTGCCTCTCATATAAGCGAGTGGTGCTATTTCAATGGTGTTTTTGGCAAGCTGGAATTCAAGCTTTTCAAACTCTATCATTTCTTCAAGAGCATCGTATAATGGGCGCAGATAAGGATCAATCTTTTCTTTTAAATCTCCGGGTAAGAAACCGAGATTTTCACCGGCTTCAACTGCAGGACGAGCTAAAATTATTTTTTTAACCTGTCTGTTTTTTAATGCCCTTACAGCAAGAGCAACAGATGTAAATGTTTTACCTGTTCCGGCGGGCCCGATGGCAAAAACTATATCATTTGATTCCGAAGCCTTTACAATATTTCTTTGGTTTGGAGTTTTTACACTTATTGATTCACCCGTATGTGTATGGAGGATAATATCACCTGTATTCTCCATCATAGCAGGGGAGGTGCGGTCTTTTGATGTAATTTTTTCTTCTTTGTTTGCTAATGCCAGCAGTGTGGTGATATCGCGCTGCAGTATTTCTCCGTTTTGTCGTGCAATGGAAATCATCTCATTCACAATATCGTGGATAACACCTACTTCTTCAGCGGGACCAAGAATTTTTATTTTATTTCCACGTGCAGTCAGTTTTGTTTTAGAGAAAGCACGATCAATTTGTCGCAAATGATCATCAGAAAAACCCAATATTATAACCGGGTCAATATCATTTATAAGAATTGTTTTTTCAGTAAGCTGCTCTTGAGATTCGATAAGTCCGATAATTAATTTATGGCTTGTACTTGAAGTATAAACAATAAAAAACTAAGCAAAGTTTACACTATTTTTTGAGAAGACTTTGTAATGATATGTTTAAGTTCAGAAATTCTTTCCGGAATATCATCCGTTTTAAAGACACTGCTGCCGGCCACCAGAACATCCACACCTGCATTTACCAGCTTTTTTATGTTTGACTTACCCACGCCGCCATCAACCTGAATGAGATAATTCAGATTATGTTTTTCTCTTAAAATTGCTAATTCCTTGATTTTTCTGTAGCTCGAATCAATAAAACTTTGACCGCCAAATCCAGGATTCACACTCATAATGAGTGCCAAATCTACATATTCAAGAATAGGTATTAATAAATCTACCGATGTTGCAGGATTTATTACAACGCCACTCATGCAACCAACCTGTTTAATATTTTGAATTGTTCTGTGTAGGTGAGGGCAAGCTTCATAATGTACTGATATCAAATCTGCACCCGCATCAGCAAACTCTTCAATATAATTATCGGGGTTTTCAATCATCAAATGTACATCCAAAAAAGCATCTTTAGGTACGGAGCTTCTTACGGATTCAACTATACCGGGCCCGTAACTAATATTTGGAACAAAGTGGCCATCCATAATATCACAGTGAAACCAACTTATGTCAGAATCTGTGCATGTTTCTAACTCTTCACCAAGTTTTGAAAAGTCAGCTGCCAGAATTGAAGGTGCTAATACCGGTAAATCGAAATTCATGGTTAAAATATGTGATTAATTATTATCTGTGGTGTCAATTACAACCCCGCTTTCAGATTCTTCGCGTGCATCAAACCGTTCGGATACAATTAACTGAAGTGTTTCACCTTCGGTAAGTCGATCTGAATCGGGTGTGAAAGAAATTATGGTATTTGGTGAATAATCCCGGCTTGGCTGAAATCGAATTTCACCTACTCGAAGTCCTGCTCTTCTGATTTCCTGTTGTGCTGCAGTAAGTGTCATTCCTACCACATCAGGAACATCTACCATTCGCGTACCCAATCCATCGCTAACGGCAAGATTTACAACTGTACCTCTGGCTACTGTATCCTTTGGAGCTACAGACTGGCGTAAAATAGTATTTCTGAATCTTGAAGATTCATAACTGATTGTTCCTACTTCAAGCCCATGATTTTCAAGTTGAATTTCAGCATTACGCAGAGACATATTTACTACATTGGGAACAACTGTTTGAGGAGTTTCTGCTGTATTAACGGTAAGATATATTTTTCGGTTAGGCTTGACGATTTGTTTAGCGGCCGGAGACTGATCTATGATATAATTTGCCGGATAGGCTGAATGTGCTCTTCGGTCTAAAACTTCGTGCCGTAAGCCGTAATCTTCCAAAAGAGTTTCAGCTTCTTCGAGCGATAGTTTCGTAACGTCTGGCACGGTTAAACCCTCATTGTAATTTGTGTAAAAAGGCATGACAAGTGAATCCATTATCAGGGCAAAGATAATGCCTGCTGTTGCCAGTCCGCCAATCAAAACGTACAGTGTTTTACTGGTAAAAATATTTTTAAGCTTATCCATTTATGAAAAGTAAGGGATTTGTGATGATCTTAGAAGCTAAAACTTAACTTAATTTGTTGATTTGGGCTTAACCCGGAAGTAGCCTGTAAACGGTTTTGACGTATTTTAAGTGTAAAATATGCATCAAATGCAGACAGTACGTGGTTTACTATCAAAAGAGACATAAAGTTTCTTCCAGTACGGAAGTCGCTATTAAATTGAGCAGCACGATCAACACCTTCAAAAAAAAGCGGGCTGGCAAAGTCTCCGTTTCTGTCTATCAGATAACGTTCGTTAAATTGCGAACCTGTATGCCCTAAATTATTATGAAACTGATCGTAATCTTTCCATCCGGCCTGATATTGATAATACTTGGCAATTAACTCGTAATATTGTTGTGATCCATAATTAGGTAACACATGAGAAAAATTTCTGGCAGCTGCATCATCAGTGGTGATATAGGGGGTATTTCGTTCTACATTGCGAAGGATATCGAGGTTTATTTTTGCCCATTCAGTTTCAGTATTAAAAGATGCGGAAGTTCCGTCAACCATTTCTCTGAGCTGATTTAGGTAAGGATTATCAATACCGTGAACATCATGATATTGAACAAGCCAGTTCGAATACTGAACAACACTCCAGTTATCATCTGCCCAGTTTTCATAATTGCGTTCTCCCCGGCGGCCTCTTTTATTGTAATCCACCATATAATAGATGGACGCAGCCTCAATAGCCATAAAAAGACCCGCTTTAAGCCAGTTCCTGTTCATTATTTGGCCTGAACCGGGCAGAACCGCAGAACTTAAAAAAACAACTTCGCTTCTTGATGTAAATCCGGTTTGTTGACCTGATTCTTGCAGTGCATTTTGAAAATTTCGTTCAAGAATCGGTGTTATAAGGTCTCTTTCATCAAAAACGAACGTTTCTGTTTTGGATATATCAGATTCTGAAGAGACGTATTTACTGAATTGTGCCAATGCAGGAGAACAGAAGAAAAATACACCGATAAAAATGAATAAAGTCCGAATCATAACAGATCAAAGTCGAATGTTAATCCAAAATAAAACAACAGTTCGCGGCCATACTGCGACCTTTCTTGTCCGGTTGTGGAAATAAACTCAGTCGGTAAATTAACATCAAACCGATTAAAACCGTATGTACTGTTGATAAAAAACTTCATAGGAAATAAATAATAGCTGTTAAAGGCAAAACGCAATTCAGCTCCAACACCGGTCTTTAGATTATTCCCGATATCGAGCGGACCACCCCAGCCATTACCGGCTTCGAAAAAAAGATGGGCATATAATTTATCAAATGTATATGCGCCAAACTGCTGATTAATATTTCTAACGATTGGCCGTAAAACTGAGCTTCTGAGATAAGCCGTTGTCTGTCCGCCAATGGAAAAAAATGGATATGAACGCATTCCTATTAAGCCGCCTATATAATCAAGATAGAAAAAATCATCTGGGTTGTTGAGATATGTGAACCCTCTTGCCGTGAATAAGGCATTGGTTTTATTGGTTACAGACAAACCGTAAGTGGTTTGAAGTTCAATTGAATGGTTTTGATTTCTTTGAAATACCGGAGATAAAATCCCGTCATTAATCTCAAATGAATCTAATAATCTGGCTGGCTGATAAGAGTACGTTAAACTACCTTTCAGACCGCGCGGTGATATATCAGAGTGGCGTTCAGGTATGGTAAGATCTGTGATGTAAGAAGCCGAAAAGGACGACCCTCTGAAATATTGTGAAGTTGAGCTTGGTATAAACTCTCTGAATTCGTCAGAAAAGAAACCATCAACTGTAACGCTATAGGGAGAATAAGAGGCTCCGAACTCAAGCATGCTCCAGCGGTTTAATTTACTTCTGAGAAACAGATTGGCTTCCCAGATATTGTATCGGATATCAATTGTTCTGTCTTCCGGTAGGCAAGCTGTACAGGCAAATTCTTCAATGGATAATCCATCTCTGACATTTCTTTTCAGATTATAAACTTCGAGAGAAATTGTGGGAGACCAGCTTCTTTTAATAAACGGAATTCCCTGATGTTCAATAATCATAAATATATCCCTGTCCAGCTCATTAATTCTGGATGGTGCAAAAAAATTATCAATTCCATCGGCTGATTTAGATCCGAGCCCAAGTAAGGCTCCTCCAAAAATACTAATGTTTTCAGTCACATCACGGCTTGAGAGATATGCGCCAAATTTTACATCACGCCATAAGTTTTCAGACAGTGAGCCAAATCGTCCATTCCATAATAAATTAGAATTACTGCCCCGGAGTTTTGAGTAATTATCAAACCGAACTACCGGAAAAATACTCAGACCGGTTGTGGTTTCACTGTATGGCCTCCAGGTTCTTTCATCTGATGCTGAATCAGTAGGAAGCTGGAATGAAATAGATTCATTAGATTCGTAATATTGATCAAAATCTTTGAGACTTTCAGATTGCTGATCATCTGTATCAAACGGAATAGCAATTAATTCCCGATCCGGTATAACCGGATCTATGGTTTCTTCATCATCAAGTATTTCTATCGGCAGGTGGGCTATTTTATATCCCCCGGCAAAATATTGTGATATAGTAAGGGTGTCATTTTTTGCGTGAGGCATAAATGCACCTCCCAAAACGTCTGTTAATTTTTGAGTGTTTCTATTCTCAATTTCCTTTCTGTAGATATTGAAAATTCCAGTTTTGTCGGAAGAGTAGTATAAAAATTCTCCATCTGGGGAAATCCAGGGATCTCTGAAATCAATAAAATCATCTTCAAATACCGATGCTAAAGTTTCGGTTTCGGTTAGATATCGGAAAATATTCCGGTTTCCTTTATGTGCAGTAGCAAAATAGATCTCATCGCCTTCGGGAGTCCATACCGGTGTAAACACAGTTTCACCGCTTTGAAAATTTGTCAGCTGTTGTATACTGCCGGACTCAATATTTACGATCACGAGATTTTGAGACCCGTTTTTTTGCTGAACCGCTATTATTTCCTGATTTTTGGGATGCCAAACCGGGTCTTGAACTCGAGCGCTCTCTGTTATCTTACTTACAGTCTCACTTGAGAGATCATAAACATAAATGTCCTGATAAGTTTCGCCAAAACGGTTTTTTTGAGCTTTGCTGAACGCTACTTTTTGATTGTCCGGTGAAAATGAAAATCGATTACTTATAAAATCCAGTGAAATATTGGACTCCATATTATGATTGGCACGGTAGGTTTGATCATCATCGAGTAGGTTGAATCCACCGACGTCATCTACCGTGATTTCTCTGTCATTTTTTCGAAGAATCAGCGATGTTAATGCCGCATCTCTTCCACGGTTTGAAATGTATCCGAACCATGATCCATCTTCACTGAATTGAGGATAGAAGTTGAAAAATCCAGACGGCTCAATGATTGTGGTTGCAGTTTCATTGATATTTCTGATCTGATTAGTGTAAAACTCTTTTCTTGTTTCTATCCAATCATCAAATAACTGCTGACCGTCAGTACCGGTTGCCAACTTAAGTACTTTACTAAAATCATTTTTACCAGATTCAGCGGCTTTCTGGGAAATGGTACCTAGAATTTCTTCACCAAAATTATCAACAAGATAAATGGTGAAATTAAAGCCCTGGTTATATACAGTTTCGCGTTCGATACTTGTTTTTGAAGTGAACGTTCCCATCTCAGTAAAACCAAGATATGATTCATCTAAAACACGCGTGCGTAAAATCATATCGCGGTGAGAGTCCCAATAATCAAAATCAAATCCGCTTCGCTGATATTGAGCTGTTCCTTCAACAAACCATGCAGGCACACTTACTGTTGCAAAAGGCATGGTAATTATACCATTGGGAAAGCCGTAAAGCACATCAGGCCGGCGTACATCTTCGTAGGAAAGCCATTGTAAATAGATTGCCGGTATCCGCTGGCTTCTGCGCATTGAAGCCCCGAGTTGAACAATATGTGTGAACTCGTGTGTAATCACGTTTTGGAGCCAGTAATGGGTTCCCCGGAGCGGTGTGTCGAGTGCCGGTACCCATATTTCTATTTTATCATCGAAGAAAAACGCGGCTCCATTCGAAAAATCTTCCCGGTCGCGCAATACAATGCTTACTTTTTTCTGCGGATGATGGTTATAAAGAGATGTAATCGGTTCATAAATTTCTTCTGCATATTTAGATGCAAGCTGAGCACTTTTACTGCTTCCCTTTTGATAATGAACCAGAAAATGTTCGCTTTCAATAGTGAACCAGGGCAGGTGATTATTGGGGTAATCGAGCATTTGAGGAGATACCTGAGCTCTCAGATTATTTGTCGATAATCCGATCATCATAATGAGAAACAAATAAAACGGGTATCGATATTTTTGGTTTGTAATCATCTATTTTGTGATAGCAATTTTCACAAGTTTTCTTTCTCTGTGCTGGCCGTTACTTGCGGTTACAAGTGCAAAATATCCACCGCTGCTCCACCCCGAAGTATCTATATTGATTTCTTCGGCCGGCCCGCCTCTGCTTTGAAGCGTTTTATCAAAAATGAGCCTGCCACTCATTGTGGTAATTTTAATTTCAATATCGGCCTTACCCCGTGTTTGAAAACGAAGGTTGGTTTCATCTGTTGCAGGATTAGGCCAGTTATAAGTTTCTTTCTCGTTCAGGAGTATAAAATCAATTTCCGGCTCTGCATCAATTTCAATAAAACCGGATACTTTATTATTTGTGTTGTTTCCATATCTGCCCGCGTATAATACGTTCTGAATATTTTTAAATTCCCACATTTTTAACTCACCGGAATGGCTGACTGCAATGAGCTTATTTTCGATGAGAACAGGATTCAGAGGCTGTTCAGATTGATTTGTAACCCCACCGACTAATAAAGGAAAACCATCCAGAAGCTCTCCCTGTTGATTGTATCCCATTAACTTTAATGAATATTGGTCCTGCACGGCAATTACGATATCTGATGAACCATTACCATTAAAATCGGCAATTAAAGGAGTACCTGTAAATTCTGAATTATCAGGCGGATTAATAGGGAAGTTATTTAACGTTCCGCCTCGAATATTTTTTGCAATTAATTGGTTTGAGGATCGGTCTGTGAACAAAAAATCAGGAGAACCATCTTTATTGAAATCAACAATTGCCGGCCATTCGATAAATTCAGATTCAAAGATCAAAGTCTCAGTTTCAAAGTTGCTTTCTTCGTCGAATACCGTAAGTTTTCCATCAAGTAGCAGGTAAAAATAAAATTCTTGTAGATTCACACTTATCAATCCTGAATGAGCCCTTGTAAAGCTGTCTGTGTCCTGGAAGTTCGCTGAAGTTTGACCTCCCGGATAATTTATAAGCAGATTTTGTTCATCAATGATGGACTGATATCCGTCTATCAGATCAGAGTATTTAACCGAATTATCGGTTCTCAAAATTTCTGAACCATCAAGATCTATCCGATCGCGCGTTCCATCAATATCAAGAATTCCATCTTGAAATGAGCTTATAAAACCGGTGTTAGTATTTGTACTCAATTGCTGATCAACCTTAAATTCAGCACCGTTCCAACTGACTACTTCAAGGTTAAATTCATCGCCTGATAATTGAGGGTTGGGTGCTGAAGTAAAAATAGAGGCTTGTTGATCGATGAACGGTTGCTGTATGTGGTTTCTTGATAAAACGGAATTTGACAGCTGTTTTCCAGACGGATTATAAAGTTGAAATCCGTTACTGCCCGGTATTAGCACATACGACTCAGTATCAAAGTGAAATGGTGATAATGACAGGGGATACCTGCTCCAATATTTATTGTTTGCCGGGAAGCTTGTATTCACCGAAATTTGTTGGTTTGAATCAGTGAGTTCTACAGTGTCGGCAAATGGATTAACAGCCTGGACTGAAAAGTTTGCTACGGGCTGATTGTCTGAAAAATCAAACAGTTCGAAATAAGAAACAGCTCCCGTATTACTGTTGTTGTTAGGTGTTGTATCAGGTCCAAACCTGTTTTCAAAAAGTACCAGGCTGTCAGTTTGGGTTATAACGGTAGCATTATTGCCACTCCACCAAAAGTCGAAAGCCGAGCCGTTCGGTTCATTACTTGAAATACCGATTTGTACAGGCCTTCCAATATCTTGTGCTCCATCAGCCTCTTGAAGGTTTACGCCTCTTCGATCGGGGTTGTTATTAACGCCTTCAATTCCAATTTTTTGATTTATAACTCCTTCATCAATATGCCAGATTAAGATTCCGCCATTTAGATATCGTTCGTTTGTTTCATCAAATCCACCCGGCAGCGCGAAATCGTAGTTACTTACGTTTGTGATTACACCGGGTGTGAGGAGTTGATCAAATCCGGATTGCTGCTCTACAAATTCTTCGTCCCTGTTAGAAAATGTTTGCTGAGAAATCTGTCCTTCGGGAGATTGTATGGTAAGTGTAACACCATTTCCTTCCGGATCTCTGTGCCTGTTCTCAATCAGAAAATATTCTTCATTCGAAATGTTGATTTTCGCAATGTTATTTTCTGATGTTAAAGCTGATGCAGGCAGTTCTACAGTGTTATCATTTATTGGATCAACAGTAAACGGATTGTTCCAGCCCAGGTAGATTTTCTCCCAGGCTGACAGTCGGGGCGGGAAAAGCCCGTTGTAGGCAAAAATACCTGCTCCGTCCATTAAACCGAATCGTCCAATACCTGATTCACCCGTATTGGTATTAAAAAGATCCGGTAAGCCAAGATGACTTCCGATTTGTGCGGTCAAAAGGCCATTGATGGAAAGTGGTAAAACGAAGGAAGAACCTGTTACATCTTCACCTTCACGACTCAATGTTCTGGGTAAAACTAAGGTGTTGTTTACAAGAAAGTTTCCATTATCGATTTCAAAACCGGTAAACGAAGGGTCTTCAAAAAATTCTTTAAGGGCAGTTCTGCTAAGATAAACTGATGGGATATCCTGCGGTGTTCTGAGTAACGTGGTTCCGGTAAGTTCTATATCTCTGCCAACCCCTGCATGAAAAATGATAAATGCAGTGTTATTGGCGGG
>LKMJ01000528.1_pt1 | contig 29466 bp, 34 predicted proteins | sample 643391 | NCBI WGS metagenome assembly LKMJ01 (sample SAMN04112250, study PRJNA286221) | soda lake metagenome | biome: soda lake; feature: Kulunda Steppe; material: water; isolation source: sample PL-Br10 brine of Picturesque Lake | place: Russia: Kulunda steppe | collected 2010-07 | reverse complement strand
GGCTTCGTGAGAAGCCAGTGGTGAATCCAGTCGAGAATCAGGCACGGTGACTGGTTGGAAAGCCCTGAACGTGTCGCTCACTTCGTCGTATTTGAGTTCCAGACGACCCTGTTTGCCGTCCCACTTCGGGGTGCCTCGGACTTCAAGGCGAAGTCGTTCGTGGTAGCCGAGCCCGTATTCGTCTTTCAGTTCTTGCCCGACAGGAATTTCGAGGCGACTACGCTTTCCCCACTGGATTGTATACTGGTTGTTTCGGATGTAGGTGCGGAGTTCGCGTCCGTCCTCCTCGTTGCCCCAGTAGGACGGTGGGTTGGCGTCCTCGCCGTTTTCCTTGAGGGAGAAGAACGATCGCCACGCTTCGCTGTTCTTGCGCGTGACCTGTTGAACGGTCGCGCTTCCGACGACGCCATTGTAGCGTCCTCGGTACTCGGACGTGTCCCACACGTCGCCGTCACCGAAGTAGTTCTGGCGGCGTTCGTAGGTGAGTTCGTTCCACAGGGAGGCGGAGGCGTCGAGTAGCCGTAGGAAGCACTCTTTGTCGTTCTCGGACTGTGGAAGGACCTCGAAGGTGTTGACTCGTTTCATTCGTCGCCACCGTCCTGTTCAGCGATGTACTGTTCGACAGCGTCCTTCGAGGTGCTTCCCGCTGTTCCAACGTAGTAGGAACGAGTCCACTTCACGCGGTCGTCGTACCGCTGATTGTACTTCCGTGCCGAGATGCCCTTGACCCAGTTGACGATGAGCGACGGGGCGTTCTTCGGTGGACTTCCGATGAACAGGTGTACGTGGTCGGGCATGACCTCGGACTCGGCCAGTTCGAGGCCTTTGTCTTCACAGATCTCCGCGAAGATGGTTTCGAGACGTTCCTTCGTCTTCCCCGTCAAGTGCGAATGCCGATACTTCGGCACGAACAGTATGTGGTAGTAGAGTTCGTATTTCGCGTGACGGGTACTCTCTACCATCTATGCATACTATCAAAGTCGGACGGCTTAATGATTGCGTTGGAACCCCGTCTATACCATCGTCGGCGGTTGAATACTGTTGGTCGGCTTCATCCCCACCCTGAAGGGCGAGGCTTTCGCCTCGAATTTTCCGTAATCTCACCGTCCGCTCCTCGTGGCTGTTCGTTTAAAAAGGCGGGGCAGGGCTTCCGGGTTCCGTTGCTACGCGTCTTCGATCGAACCGAGCTCCGTCTCCAGCGCGCTCGAGAGCTCCTCGAACCGATCCATCGACATGGAATCGGTCGTGACCCACACGCAGTGTCTCCCCTCGATGACCCGTGTCAGGTAGCCGTCATCGAACATGCGGATCGTCGCTCGGTACTCGCCGAGCTGTGAGTTCCGGTAGAGTCCGTCCGCTCTGAACCCGTTCCGCTCGACCTCGGCGAACCCGACAAGATCGGCCGTCCGGTCCAGATCGGAGCGAAGATAGACCTGTTCGACCGCGTCTTCGGTGAAGTAGGTGATGCTCCGCAGCTCGTCGCCGACGACCGTCCGGCAGATGCTCAGGATTTCGTCGGACAGCGTCGAATCGATACGGTCTCCATCCATACAGAACTGTCAGATGTCTCAGTCTTATAATTTGTCGGTATCAGAGTCAGGTGTCCGCGATGGATGAAACAGCACTTCGAGCGGTCCCACACCCCGCATCTACCGGGCGATTTGACGGCGAACGAATCCTCTAACCAGCCACAGACCCAACCGTCGACATGGTCGTTTCACTGGCGATGGGATGGCGACATCTGCTGTTCGAGAACTGGCGGGTCGATCCCGACGTGATCACCGAACGGCTACCGGAGTCGCTCGATGTCGACACGTACGGCGGCTCTGGGTGGCTCTCCGTGGTCCCGTACACGAACGTCGCCGTCCGGCCGAAGGGGTTGCCAGCGTCGGTCAGCCAGCCGCTGCCGGAACTCAATCTCCGAACCTACGTGACCTGCGAGGGCGAACCCGGGATCTACTTCTTCAGCCTCGATGCACAGGGTATTACCGGTGTGCTCGGTGCTCGAGTGACTCAGCGGCTGCCGTACTACTACGCCCGGATCAGCCTCGAGGCGGACGGCGACAGGGTTCGGTTCCGGAGCCGACGGCGCCATCCCGGTGCGCGGCCGGCCCACTACACGGCGACCTACGGGCCGAGCGGGGAAGCTTTCACTTCGGACGAAGACCCACAGGCCCGGTTTCTCACGGAGCGCTACCGCTTTTATACGGAAGGCTCCGACGGTGCGCTTCGGTACACTGACGTCGACCACGAGCCATGGACGCTGTACCCCGCGGACGCCGAAACGGAGACGAACACGCTGTTCGAGGCCAACGGGTTTGAACACCCCGAAGGGGAGCCGGTCAGGTATTACAGTCCGGGTGTGGACGTGATCGCCGGCACGAGCACGCGGTGGAATGGAAGGAGCAAATAAGTGGCTGTACTCAATCGCTCCGATCCTGGTTCAGGGTTCGATGCGGCTCTGCCGTGTCGAGATTGCAACGATCCCAACCCCGATGCCCATCCAGATCCAGGCCAACTCCCAGACGACCGAAGACGCTGACCACGGTCCCGGCAGCCACACGGTCGTGAACACCGATCTCGGGATCGGACCAAGCCCTTCCATTCCGTAGATACCGATCCCGAACAGTCGGAACGCACCGAAAAAGAACGCTGCGAACCCCGCGACTTGCACCAATGTCCAGACGTTGTATCGCTGCTTGGTCACGAAGACCGACAGCCGGACTCGCAGATCCCGAACCACTCGCTTGGGTCGAGGGGACCGTTTGTCTTCCGTGTCCGTTTCCCCCTCCGTTCCACGTTTGATTGAGCCGTCGATAGCGACGTCGGGTGATCCCCGGTGATCCGGTTCTTTGCCCCCGCTGCCGGCGTTTTCGAAGTCTGTCATCGCCTGTGGTGAATCGATCTCACCGGAGCGCCGTTCGAGTTCCTCCCTTTGCGTCGGTCGAAAGATCCGGTGGCCGCAGCTCCGACACGAGTCCGGGTTCTGTGTATGGATAGTCTTGCAGCGTTCACAGGTCCACGCGTCCATCTCGATTCGACATCTATTTTGATGGTATCAAAAAATTACTCCCTCGGGAACTGCCTCCAGAAACTATCTAGACAGTATTGAATCGCAATTGGCTGCTCGGATTCGAACCAACTCTTCGGCGTAGTGCATCGTTTTCTGATCTATCCTCAAAGCCGGTTAGGCGTTTTTTAACCCCGTGATCATCGGTAGTATCGCCTCCATTACAATGTCCGTGCTGCCCGGAGCAGTGAATGCGGATCGCCCGGGGGTAGTGTAATGGAACACGTGGCCGTTCCACGGTCAAGCTGGGGGTTCAATTCCTCCCCCTCGAATCTGAGTTTTATGTCCGAAGCGCTACTATCCGACCGATAGCGCTCGTAGACTGATCGGTTCTCACCGCCCGAGCGGTGGCTACATTTACTTGGCCTCCGCAAAAGATTTATTTTCGGTATGGGGACGGAGGGATTTGAACCCCCGATTTACTGATATCTCCGGTGTACGCCTCGGTCCTCCAGAGGGTCGTCAACGCGGAAGCGATGATCAGTCGTCCGCTCGGTATATCAGTCTGGAGTCTCGTCACCGGGCGCGTAGCCTCTGGAGTCAGTCGCCATGCCTGGCTTGGCCACGTCCCCGTATCGCGTACTAACTCCGGTTTCGGTAAAAGGGGTTTCGGTTCGGCCGATCCGTCCGTCGGTATTTACTTTCCGGCGGACGAACGGAGAGCATGGACGAGCGGGTTCCGGTGACGGTCATCGACGGCGACGACGAGACCACCATCGAGGTCGAATCCGGGACGGTGCTGCGGGATGCGCTGTTGGCCAACGGCTTCGAGGTCTACGGCAGCGTCTCCCGGGTAGCCAACTGTGGCGGTCAGGGGCTGTGTGGAACCTGCGGCGTCCGGATCAAGGAGTCGCCGGCGCCGTCGGGGTATCACGACGCGGCGGCGAAACGGTGGGGCTACCCCCGGCTATCGTGTCGGATCGAGGTCACGGAACCGCTGACGGTCGAGCTCCTCGAGAAGGTGATGTGGGGGCAGCTGCTGCCGAAGTAGCCGAAGACGGTTAGCGGTCGGTCTCGCTCCAGCCACACTCCTGACATTTATACCCCGTGACGAACTCCGTGACGCTCGGCATGTACCCGACCGAAATCACGTTCTCCCCACACTCCGGGCACGCCCGGTCGGCGTCCACGATCGGTTCGGCGTCCATCACCCCGTCGCCCTCGATGAGTTCAGCGAGCTTTTTCGGGGTCACCATGCGTCCTTCGACGACACGATTGTCGGCCATACCGACCAACGGGCGTCGAGGCTCGTAAGCCTGACCGTTGCGGTTACCCGGCCGCGGCCGTGGAATCGCCGCCTCCGACCTTCGGACGTTCCGATCGGGTCAGAGCCACGGTGCCCGATCGCCGTCGGAGACCCCCGGTGAGCCGCCATCAGCGTCATCGTCCCCGTCCTCGTCCGGGGTCACACCCTCCTCGTCGAAATCGATGTCGTCGTCGGGGCCGCCATCGGTCGCGGTGGCGGGCGCAGGGTCGGTACCGAGCGCCCCTTCCGGGTTGAACGCCAACAGTGCAGTGAGGCCCAACACGATGAGTGCCAGCGGTTCGTCGCCCGTGATCGGGCCCACCTCGAGGATCGTCAACGGTAACACACCCAGGGCGACCGCGCTACCGAAGCGGAACCGATCGATGTCGACGTTGCCGCGGAGCCACGGACCCAAAAGTGCGACGGCGAGCGCGAAGCCGACGCCGATGAGGGCGGCTCCGGTCCCGTAGATGACGAACATCGGTTCCGAGATGAAGGCCATCTCGAAGCCGTTCGGCTGAAAGCTCGCGACGAACCCGAGAGCGATGATGACGCTCGGCTGTGGGAGATACTCGCCGACGGTGGCACTGGCCGTCTTCGCGGCGACTGCGAGGATGACGAGCGCGGCGAAGCGCTTGAAGATCTCCAGCGAGAGCAGCGATTCGATCGTCGGCGCGATCGCAGCCTGCAGCGCCGCGAACGGAACGATCAGCGCCCCGACGAGCAGGACGTTGCGAGCGCGCTCTCTCCGGGACCCCTCCATCTCGGCGAGTACGACGGCCAGCGTCGCGCTCCCGCCGAAAATGAGGAGACCGACCTCGATCATCCCCAGCACGGACGAGACCGCCCCCGCGAGGATCAGCGCCGCGAAGATGCCGTCCAAGAGCGGCAGCGCCATGACCGTGCCGAGCAGCCGGGTGCCTTCACCGACGCGCCGCTCTAGGCGTAACGCGACTGGGTGGCGGGACGTGCTCATTCCTCAGGCGGAATGCCCCTCACCGTAGGACCGGCGATAGCGATGGCGATACCCTCCGGGACGGACGGATCCGACTTCGAAACCGAACCGTTTGAGGGTATTCTCCACTTTCGTCCACATCGCAGCTGTAAATGTAATGCCGGTATCGAGGGTGTACTCGCCGGCGATGCGCTGTGCGATGGGACTAGCGGAGTCCATACATCGAATTACCGCGGCTGCGATTATAAATGTTGTGTGAACAACGTCCCCATACGGCTGACGAACGGGTATCACTACTCCGTCTGGGTTGACAAACCACTCACGAACTCCCAAAAGAGCGGATAGTTGTCTGTCTCCTTCGGGCACTGTACAGTACTGTAAGCACATGGCCTGATCTGTACACCGGGGTAAGCGGTAGTGAAAGCCAGAGGAAATCCTCGAACACGCGACGTTCAGCAGACATCGAAAAGCGCCACGCTGCCGGCCACGCGACTGGATACTGGCACCTGTTGAAATTCAGAACCGTTGATAGGTTTCGAAAGACGCGAAAACAGGCCGCATACTCAGCAAGTGATTTTTTACTGCGTGTTAATTACCATCTACCATGAGAGATCCGCCCGGGAAGACGATTGAGGCACTTCACCGTACTGCGACGAGCCTCCAATCTCAGGGCACCATCGAGGGCGTCTGTGAGCTGACCGTCAGTGCCGCGGCGGAAGTTCTGGAATTCAACCTCTGTACTATTTTGATTCGAGAGGGCGAGTGGCTCGTTCCATACGCCACTTCGAAAGACGCTCCAGCGGACGGAAGCCGCCGGATGCGTCTCGATCAAGGGTTGGCGGGCAAAACGTACCGGACCGGAAGTTCACAGATCGTTGAAAAGATCGAGCCGGATGACGAGACTGATCCAGCGAAAACGGCCTACCGGTCGGGGATCAGTGTTCCGATCGGTGAACACGGCGCTTTTCAGGCGGTTAGCACAACCGAAGCCGCGTTTGATCAGGGCGATATTGAGTTGGCAGAACTGCTCGTGAGTCACACGAAGACCGCACTTGATCGTATCGAACGCGAGCAGGAACTGAAACAGCAAGTCGAACGTCTCGACCAGTTCGCCTCGGTAGTCAGCCACGACCTCCAGAACCCACTGAGTATCGCTCAGGGGTACCTTGAGCTTGCTCGCGAGGAGGAGGACAGTGAGCCTCTGCGAAAGGCCGCCGCCGCTCACGAACGAATGCATCACCTGATCGATGACATGCTGACGTTTGCACGAGTCGGTACAGAAGCGATCACCCCCGAGACTGTCGAGCTAGCGCGACTCACTGAAGAGTGTTGGACGAGCCTTGAACAAGAGAACGCCTCGTTGCATATCGATACAGAACAGCGGATCAGAGCTGACCGAAAGCGCCTCCGTCAACTGATAGAGAACCTCCTTTCGAACGCGGTACACTACGGTGGGACGGACGTCTCGATCACCGTTGGAGAACTCGACTGCGGCTTCTATGTCGAAGACGACGGGCCCGGGATCCCTGCTGATGAACGCACAGCGGTGTTTGAAGCCGGATACTCTCTCGGTACGGACGGAACCGGCTTTGGACTGAGCATCGCCAGGCAAATCGCTGAGGCACATGGATGGGAGATCTGCGTCATCGAAGGGCGAGACGACGGTGCACGGTTCGAGATCACCGGCGTTAAGGTATCTGACGAATAGGAATCTCAGTATTCTGCACGCAGTACGTATGGGTTTCCATGAATGTTAACAGCGCCGGATACTACCCGTAGGGGCTGGTTCCTGTTGGCCGTGTGATTCGAGCTACCGATCGTACGACATGGGTATGCTACCCACGGAGCGCTGGTCTCGCAACGTTTTTGCGTCGCGACATCGGACCGGTTACATGGCGAGCGACGAGCCCTTCTCAGAGAAACTCCGCGTACCCGAGGCGCTGACGTTCGACGACGTGTTGCTTCGGCCGAAGGAGAGCCGAATCGAACCCGACGACGCCGACATGGCGACCCGTGTGTCCACGAACGTCACACTGAGCCTTCCCGTGTTGTCGGCGGCGATGGACACCGTCACCGAGGCGGACCTGGCGATCGAGATGTCCCGACAGGGGGGTCTCGGCGTGCTCCACCGAAACATGTCCGTCGAGGAGACCGCCGAACAGGTCGAGCAGATCAAACGGGCGGACGAACTCATTATCCGCGACGTCGTGACCGCTTCGCCGGACCAGACCGTCCGAGAGGTCGATCGGATGATGGAACGGGAGGGCGTCTCCGGTGCCCCCGTCATCGACGATGACGACGTCGTCCTCGGGATCATCTCGGGGACTGACATCCGACCGTATCTGGAGGTCGGCGAGTACGACGCGGTCCGGGAGGCGATGACCGACGAGGTCATCACCGCAAGCGAGGACGTCACGCCGAGGGAAGCCCTTGAGTTGATGTACGAACACAAGATCGAGCGGGTCCCGATCGTCGACGATGACAATCGACTGACCGGGTTAGTTACGATGGCCGGTGTCCTCGCACGGCGCGAGTACGACGAGGCCGCCCGGGACGACGACGGTTCCCTCCTCGCCGCCGTCGCCGTTGGCCCCTTCGAGACCGACCGCGCTCGGGCGGCCGACGAGGCCGGTGTCGATATCGTCTTCATCGACTGTGCGCACGCCCACAATCTCAACGTCATCGACTCCGCTCGCGAGATCAAAGCCGAGGTGGACGCCGACGTCGTCGTCGGAAACGTCGGGACCCGGGAGGCCGCCGAGGCTGTCGTCGATTTCGCCGACGGGATCAAGGTCGGCATCGGCCCCGGATCGATCTGTACGACGCGGATCGTCTCCGGCTCGGGCATGCCGCAGATTACGGCTGTCGCGGAGGTCGCCGACGTCGCCTCCGAAAAGAACGTTCCCGTCATCGCCGACGGTGGGATACGGTACTCCGGGGACGCGATCAAGGCGATCGCCGCCGGCGCGGACGCAGTCATGCTCGGTTCGTATTTCGCCGGGACCGACGAGGCGCCCGGACGGATCATCACGATGAACGGGAAACGATACAAGCAGTACCGCGGCATGGGATCGGTCGGCGCGATGAATGACGGCGGCGGCGATCGGTACCTCAAAGACGAAGACGAAACCGAGGAGTTCGTCCCCGAAGGTGTCGAGGCGGCGACCCCGTATAAGGGCCCGCTCTCCTCGGAGTTACACCAGCTCGTCGGCGGAATGCAGTCCGGGATGGGCTACGTCGGCGCCGAGACGATCCCGGAGTTCAAAGAACGAAGCGAGTTCGTCCGGGTTTCCTCGGCCGGCCAGACCGAAAGCCACGCCCACGACGTGGTCATCACCGACGAGGCGCCGAACTACAGCCCCGAGAACTGATCGATATCTTCTCGGTTACCGGAGCCATCGGACGGACGCTACTGGCGGTCTTTTGACTGTACCCCGACGGCGACACGGTTCGGGCTCGGGGAACGAACTATAAGCGCCTCCGCCGAACGTTGGGCCATGAACGACGACGCGATGGGGCGGTTTCCCGTTCCCGACCGGGATGAGCTCCCGGAGGACGTCCTCGGCCGCATCGATGAGGAGCGCGAGCGGGCCGGCTTCACGCCGAACGTGTTGTCGGCCTTCGCGTACAAACCGAGTCATTTCCGGGCCTTCATGGCGTATCACGATGCCCTGATCGACGATACGCCGCTCGCCCGCGAGGAGATCGAGATGCTCGTCGTCACGGTATCGGGCGTCAACGACTGTCTGTACTGTGTCGTCGCCCACGGGGCGCTGTTGCGGATCTACGCCGACGCGCCGAAGCTGGCCGACCAGCTCGCGACGAACCACCGTTCGGCGGAGCTCTCGGAGCAACACCGGACGATGCTTGATGTCGCTGTCGAACTGACTGAGTCGCCCGGCGAAATAGACGATGGAGCGATCGAACGGCTCCAGGAGGTCGGCTTTTCGACCGAAGAGATCTGGGACATCGCAAGCGTCGTCGCGGTGTTCAACCTCTCCAACCGGATGGCGACGTTCGCCGACATGCGCCCCAACGACGAGTTCTACACGATGGGACGCGGACAGGGCGACGAGTGAATGCCGCGGGTATCGGAACAGATCTGGCGTTTCAAGCGTCAACGGCGCTTCCGGCGGCGATCAAAAAGCCGATGATGGCAGTGACGACGGCGACCGTCCCGATTGCGAACATCCCGATCCGGAAGGCTTCCCCTCCGAGTCGGTTCGCGGTAAGTACCAGAAAGACGGCAGTGACGACACTAATGAGTACCAGTATTCGGCCGAGTCGTCCGACGTCGATACCGGGTTCACTGGACACGGCTGAGAACCTCCGAGAGCACGCCGGTGTACTCCTGATCGGTCGCGGCGTTCCCGAGCGAGTGGATCGACTGACAGATCCACATCCCCGCGGTGAAATTTATGAACGCGATCATGGATATCAGCCCGATCTGTCCCTCGACGAACAGCCCGGAGACGATCGCCCCAACGAAGCCGACCCCCATGAGAGCGTGTGTGACGATCGAGCGTGAACCGAAATCCGCGAGGCGGACGGACAGCTGGGATCCTGCGGCCATAGCGATAAGTGGGCTGCGACGTGAATAGGGGTTTCGCCCCCGGAAGCGCTGAACGGCTTCGACTGTACCAGCCTCACCCCTATCGCCCCGTTTCACGGCACGATCGTCACGGGAACTGAGACCCGGCGGACGACCCGTTCGGCGACGCTTCCCATGAATAGCCGATTCAATCCCGTTCGTCGGTGACTGCCCATGACGACGTGATCGAAGCCGCGTTCCTCGGCGAAATCTCCGATCGTTCGGATCGGGCTCCCCCTCTCAGTCTCCGTCTCGAGTTCGATTCCGTACTCCTCGGCGAGGCGTTCGACCTCGGCCAGCAGCTCCGCCCCGGCGTCTCCGGCGTTCTCGTGCCAGACCGCCGGGGCGAACAGGTCGCCGTAACCCATCGGATTCGTCGTATCGACGACGTAGAGAACGGTGATCTCCGCGTCGGGATACGACGAGAGTACGTACTCGAGGGCGGCCCACGACGGCTCCGAGTCGTCCATCGGGACGAGAACCGACACCGACATACCACATTATTAAACATTATTGTTTATAGCTGTACCGGTGGTCGAAATGATCCGCAATGAACCGACGATAGCGCAAAAACTTCAGAGATATCTGCGTTATTTGTTCCCATCCCCGGACCCACGTCCGGAGAGCAGGTCCCGGGCGATGACGGATCGCTGGATCTCGCTCGTCCCACCGGCGATGGTGCTGCTCGCGCCCTCCCGCCAGTACCGTCCCATGTCGCTTTCACTGTAGAGGCTCTCGCCGCCGAGGATCTGCATCCCGTCTCGAGTCACCGACTGCAGTACCTCGCCGGCTTTGAGCTTGGCCTCCGCCGCGAGCCGCCGCGACTGCTCGCCGTTATCTAGCGCCGAGGCCGCCCGGTAGACGAGCAGCCGTGCCGCATCCACTTCGGTCCGCATGTCGGCCAGCCGGTGGCTGATCGCCTGGTAATGGCCGATCGGCGATCCGAACCGCTCTCTGGAAGCGGCCTCGTCGGCGGCCCTTTCGAGTGCCGTTCGGGCGTTGCCGACCATGAGCGCGGCCAACCCGACGTGTTCACGGATCAGGTGATCCGAGAGGATCCGCCACCCCTCGCCCCCGTCGCCGATCCGGTTTTCGACGGGGACGCTCGCCTCGTCGAACCTGATCCGGGCAGTCCCGACGGATTTGCGGGCGATCAAAGAGAGTTCGTTTGTCTCGACGCCGTCGGCGTCGTTGGGGATCAAAAGCGCCGAAATCCCCTCCCGTTTTGGGGCTTCGGAATCAGTCCGCACGTAGGCACTGATAAGGGTGTCTGGGGCGTGAGCCCCTGACTGGTAGGTCTTTTCGCCGGTGACGAGATATCGATCCCCGTCACGGACCGCCTCCGTTTGCAGGCTCGCGGCGTCGCTTCCGGTCTCGGGTTCGGTGACGCCGACCGAAAAGCGCAACTCGCCGTCCAGAAGCTTCGGGACGAACCGCTCTCGCTGTGTCTCGGTCCCGAATTCGATGATGTTCTCGGCGACCGTCGTCGACGTCACTACCGGAATGCCGAAATCGTAGCCGTAGGTGCCGAGCGCCTCGAGGAGGATCACCTGTTCGAGCTGTGTCCGACCCTCCCCGCCGTACTCCTCGGGGATCGTCGCTCCGAGCCATCCGCGATCGGAAAGCTCGTCGTAGAGTTCGTGGGGGTACTCACGGTTTCGGTACCGATCACGGAAGTAGTCGATCCCCATCTCCGCTTCGATGAGCGTATTGACGGTCTCACGCCACTCCTCGAGCGCTTCGTCGCCGGAGACGTACATATCTGTCCGAAACAGAACCGTCCCGAATAAAGACTCCGGTGGGTGCGATCGTGTGGCGGACTCGAAGGTCTGGCCCACTGAGGGTTCGAGGGTCGTTCTACCGGTTCTCCGAACCGTCCCCGTCGTCGGATTCCTCGACCTCGGGCGTTCCGTTGTGATCGGGTCCCTTCGCTTCGACCGCCTCGTCGACGGTCTCCTCGACCGTCTTTTCAACCGTCTCTTCGACTTTCTCGCCGACCGTCTCTTCGACTTTCTCGCCGACCGTCTCCTCGACTTTGTTGCCGACTGTTTTTTCGACGCTCTCGCTGACAGTCTCTTCGACTTTCTTCCCGACTGTTTCCTCAACGGTCTCTTCGACTTTGTCGCCAACCGTCTTCTCAACCGTCTCCTCGACTTTCTTCCCGACTGTTTCCTCAACGGTCTCCTCGACTTTATCGCCAACCGTCTTCTCGACCGTCTCCTCGACCGTCTTCTCGACCTGTTCGCCAACTGTCTCCTCGACCTGTTCGCCGACGGACTTCTCGACTTCCTTGCTGACGGTGTCACCGACGGTTTCTTCGACTTTCCCGGATACCTCTTCGCTCACAGTTTCACCGACCTCCGCAGCCACGGTGTCTACTTCTTTGCTGACGGTATCGCCGACCGTTTTCTCGACCTCCTTGCTCACTGTCTCCCCGACGGTCTTTTCGACTTCGTCGCTGACGGTATCGCCGACGGTCTTTTCGACCTGTTCGCCGACGGATTTCTCGACCTGTTCGCCGACGGTCTTTTCGACCTGATCGGCGAGTTCTCTCGTCATCCACTCGGGATCGAATCGGGACATCTTCCAGACGATGTGGATCCCGTAGGAGACCAACACCCCGAGGCCGAACGCGATCCCCGCAGTCGTGCCGACGGCGAAGATAACGACGATCGCGACGAAGATCATCACGCCGTACGCGAGATCGACGATGGAATCGATGCGGCTCGGTTTCATCGAACTTCACTCCGCGAAACGCTTCCTTTCAGGTTTATTGGGTACATGCGCGTCAGTTCTATCCCGAGACGGGAATACCCATCCATTTTCAGCCGAGGCGACGCCCGACCGAGGGTCTATACGGCGTACAGTTTTTATATACGGGTCTGGTACCAACAGCGATGAGCGCCGTCTTCTGGATTCTGGTCGGATTCGCGACGGTCAGTTGTCTGTTCATGGCGTGGGCGCTGGGAGCCAACAGCAACTCGCCGCCCTTTGCGCCCGCGATCGGCGCGAACGCCATCTCCACGATGCGGGCGGCGTTCCTCATCGGTATCTTCGCCGCCGCGGGCGCACTGACACAGGGCGGTGCGATCTCCGAGACGGTCGGCGCGAACCTGATCGACAGTGTCACGATCACGCCGCTGGCGGCCACGACTGGGCTGCTCGTTGCGGCGAGTTTCATGGTGTTCGGCGTCTACAGCGGGTATCCGGTCCCGGCGGCCTTCGCGACGACCGGTGCGATGGTCGGCGTCGGCCTCTCGCTCGGTGGCGACCCAGCCTTCGAAACGTATCGACGGATCGGGACGTTCTGGGTTCTCGTCCCGCCGATGTCTGGGGGTCTCGCCTTCGTCACCGCGACGCTTTTGCGACGCAACGACGTTCCGGAAGCGATCAGTGTGCCCCTCCTCGCGGCGGTGGTTGCTGGCATTCTCGCGAACGTCAAACTCGGTGTGATCCCGCATCCGGTTAACGATCAAAGTTCCGTCGCTGAGACGGTCGCGCTCGTCGCTGGCGGCCCCACGACCTTCGGCGTCGATCTCGTGGCTGTTCTCGTCACCGTTCTCTTCGCTGCCGTCGGATTTCGGCTCATCCGTCGTCGCATTCTGGGCTCCGTTGAACGCGGAATCCGGACGTTCCTGCTCGTTCTCGGAAGCGTCGTCGCCTTCTCCAGCGGCGGGAGTCAGGTCGGTCTCGCCACCGGGCCGCTGGAGAACCTCTACGGTGTCGAACTCGGCCTGCCGGGGATCGTCCTTCTGGCCGTCGGCGCGACCGGAATCCTCGCCGGCGCGTGGATGGGATCGACCCGGCTGTTGCAGGCGACTTCCCGTGAGTACGCCCAACTGGGGCTGCGACGATCGGTCGCCGCGCTCGTTCCGGGGTTCGTCATCGCCCAGTTGGCGATCGCGCTCGGGATCCCGATCTCGTTCAACAACATCATCATCTCGGGCGTGATCGGCGGCGGGCTCGCAGCCGGATCGGCCGGCGTCTCCCGGCGGAAGGTCGGTGTCACGATAGGCTTTTGGCTGCTCACGCTTTCGACGTCCGTCGGGATCGGATTCGGGCTCTATCGGGGGTTCTCGACGATCCTCGGAATCAGGTAGTCCAATGTCGCGGTGGATGTCTGTCATCGACGGCGAAACCCGGGAGTTCATACCGGCGGAGGCGTTACTCCCCGGTAGATGCGAGTCGAGACGCTGGGGGATGGCGAACCGGAGGTCACTATCGTCGGTGGAATCCACGGCGACGAGCCCTGTGGGTCGATCGCCGTCGAGGCGCTTCTGGATGCGGACCTCGATGTCGAACGCCCGATCAAGCTCATCATCGCGAACGAAAAAGCCCGCGCACAGGGCGTCAGATACGTCGATGAGGACCTCAACCGGGCGTTTCCCGGTTCGCCCGACGCGGAAACACACGAGGGACGGCTAGCACACAAGCTACTCGGGGAGGTCCGTGGATATGAAATTCTCTCGCTGCATTCGACCCAGTCGTACGCGGCTCCCTTCGCACTCGTCGACGAACTCGACGGTTACGGTCGCTCGGTCTGTCCGTATCTGTCCGTCGAGGCGGTCGTCGAGACCGCCGGCTACAGCGGCGGCCGGCTCATCTCGTACCCGAACGTGATCGAGCTCGAATGCGGACTCCAGCGTTCGCAGGCGGCTGCCGACAACGCGATCAAGATCTCCCGGGAGTTCCTCGTCGCCGTCGGTGCGCTCTCCGGGGAGACCGAAACGCCACGGTACCACCCGCTGTCGGTGTTCCGACTGGATCAACAGATCCCGAAACCCGACGCCGGCAGATACGAAGTGTTCGTCGAGAACTTCGAGCGAGTCGCCGAGGGGAGCCGTTTTGCGGCCGCAAACGGCGAGGGGCTCGTCGCGGATCAACCCTTCTACCCGATCTTGCTTTCGCCGTACGGCTACCGGAACGTGTTCGGATACGCCGGCAGCCTCGTCGACCGACTGGACGGGGAGACCACATCACCACCCAGTACCGAAGGGACCGTCAAGGCCGACCGCAGTGGGCGATGAGTTACTCCGATCCGGGCGCGAACTCCACGAGCGTCAGGTCTCGACCGAGCATGCAGTGGTCGTGGGGCGGGTCGCCGACGACCTCCGTGATCTGATACTCCGTATCGAACTCGGCTCCGGCGGGCTCACAGAACTCGTGACTGGGACACTCGGTGTACGGACAGCTCCCTTCGAGCTTCGCCTTGCTCCCCGCGTAGGCGGCGTTCGACGCGACGTTGGCGAGTACCGGCGCCGGCTCGACGTCGACGGCCGTAACGCCGTTGGCGTGGACGGCACACTCGAGCGGTCCCGAGTTTCGGAGCCCGGTCACGCGGTATCGGCGGCCGACAGTCAGGTTCAGACACTGCTCGCGGTACGGACAGCCCTCACAGGCCGCCGACTCGCCGCCGTAGACGAACTCCGTTCCTACCTCGGCGAGCGTCTCCCCGATGAGCGTGACCTTCGACATACCTCCTGTTCTTCCGGTAGCGTGTTAAGCCCGTCGTCGGCGGATCCGACGGTATCGATCCCCTTTGACGGAAAACACGTGTCTACCGCCCGGTTCGCCCGCTACTCGAAATCGGCGTCACGGTTCTCGACGAACGCCGCCATCCCCTCGCGCTGATCCGGCGTTCCGAACAGCCCGGCGAACGCCCGCTTTTCGTAATCGAGCCCCCCGGGATCGTTGTACCCCTGTGCGATCGCCTGTTTGGCCGCCCGGAGCGCGAAAGCCGGCTTTCCGGCGAGTTCCGCGGCGAGTTCGGTCGCCCGTTCGTCGATTTCTTCGTCGGGGACGACTTCGCCGAAGAGCCCTTCCGCCTCGGCGGTTTCCGCGTCCAGCCGCTGTCCGAGGTAGATCATCCGCTTTGCGGTCTCCTCGCCGACAAGCCGGGGGAGCCGTTGGGTGCCGCCCCATCCGGGGATGATACCGAGATCGATCTCCGTGTTGCCGATAAGCGCCGATTCGCTCGCGATTCGGAGATCGCAGGCCATCGCCATCTCACAACCGCCGCCGAAGGCGTAGCCGTCGACGACCGCGACCGTCGGGGCAGGGAACCCCTCGAGGGCGTCCGTGACGCTGTGGCCGAGTTCCCCCCATGCCTGTGCTTCGGCCGTTGAGAGGTCTTTCATGTATTTGATGTCCGCCCCGGCGATGAAGGCGTCCTCGCCGGCACCTCTGAGGGCCAACACCCGAGCGTCGTCCGCTCTCGCCGCCGCGACCGCCTCATCCAACGCTTCGAGCGTTTCGACGTTCAACGCGTTGAGCGCGTCCGGTCGGTCGACGGTCACAGTTGCGACATCGCCGCTCCACTCCAGTTCGACGGTTTCCCAGGACATACGCAACGGTTCAAAAGGGCGCTCGATAAAGCTACTGCCCGCCTGTCAGTTCATCCAGTTTCTCCAGATACTCCTCGCGCGGAATCTGATAGAGCGATCGGTAATCCACGTCGCCCTCAGCAAACCGCCGTGTCAGCTCGGCTGCGCCCTCGGTCGCCGCCGCCCGGGTATCGTAGGCGTCGGGCTGTCGGTCGATCTCCGGCTCGAGACGGAGCCGAACCAGCCACGGGGCGTCCGGCGGCAGGTTCCGGTTTCCCTCTGGCCGGCGCGTCCGACGGCCCCGGGCGACGTAGATCGTCGGGAGACAGGCCGCTGGAAAGGCTGATCCGTCGAAGACGTCCGGCCGGTATGCCAGGACAGCCCGGGTTTCCTCCGTGTTCCAGACTGTCCATCCGTCCCCAAGCGTCGACTCCTCGAACATAGCGTCCGTTCCGTTTCTGCCGCCATCAGTCTCCCGGTCGGGTCGCTGTCACATCGGTCAGGGGTTCGTGAAGAGTTCCCCCTCCGACGGCACCTCGAAGATCCCGATCCTCGCGCCCGCGTCCATCCACCCGTGGCCATAAGAGAACGCCGCCAGGGCGTTGACTGGGTCGTCCTGTGTCCTGAAATGTCGGCCGTCCTCGAGGTACGACCGAGCCATCTCCCGGAACTCCAGCGCGGCCTCGTACAGCGGTGTCCCTTCCTCGGGAGCGATCTCGGCCGCATCGAGCGCCGCCGATAACAGCTTCTCGTATCGATCCGTCTTTTCGTTCAGGTCCGCCGCCATACGCCGATTATCGAAGGAGTATATAAAGAGCTTCGCCCTCGGGACCCCATTCGGGCGCTTCGATCAGAGTCCCTTGCCCTGGAGTTCCCGGGCGATGATCAGCTTCTGTATCTCGGTGGTGCCCTCGTAGATCTGGGTGATCTTGGCGTCGCGGTAGAATCGCTCGGCGTCGAAGTCGTCGACGTAGCCCGCCCCGCCGTGGATCTGGACGCACTCGTCGGCGTTCTCGACGGCGATGCGGGAGGCGAACTCCTTGGCCATCGAGGCCAGCTTCGTCAACTGGCCGTCCGCGTGATCGACGGACCAGGCGGATTTGTACGTGAGGTTGCGTGCGGCCTCGGCGTTGGTGTGCATGTCGGCGAGCTTGTGCTGGATGGCCTGGAAATCGCCGATCGGGCGGCCGAACTGTTCGCGCTCTTCGGCGTACTTCAGGGCCTGTTCGGCCGCTCCCTTCGCGATTCCGACCGCCTGAGCCGCGACGCCGGTTCGCGTCTCGTCGAAGAACTGCATCACCTGCAGAAAACCCATCCCCCGCGTCCCGATGAGGTTTTCCTCCGGGACCCGGACGTCATCGAGGAGTAACTCGGCGGTGTCGGAGGCACGGATACCCATTTTGCCGGTGATCTTCTCGGCGGTGAAACCGTCCCGATCCGATTCGACGACGATCTGTGAAAAGCCGTTGTAGCGGCCCTCGGCTTCGGGGTCGGTCTCACACAGCACGACGAAGAAATCGCCGACCGAGCCGTTCGTGATCCACATCTTGTTGCCGTTGATCACCCATTCATCGCCGTCTTTCTCCGCACGGGTGCTCACGCTCGAGACGTCCGAACCCGTATCTGGCTCGGAGATCGCTGCCCCTGAGATCGCCTCGCCGGTCGCTATCGGCTCCAGGAACCGCTCTTTCTGTTCCTCCGTTCCGAACTCGATTATCGCCTCCGTCCCGAAGCCCGACGAGGAGACACAGAGCCCGATACCGGGGTCGGCTGCGAACAGTTCCTCGACGACGAGCGCCGTTTCGAGGACCTCGTATCCGGCGCCACCGTACTCCATCGGGACCTGTGGGGCGAGCAGCCCGTTTTCGGCGGCCTTGTCGATGACCTCCCACGGGTAGCTTTCGGTGCGATCGTACTCCGTCGCGACCGGACGGATCTCCTCATCGGCGAACTCCCGCACCGTTTTTTTCAGTTGTTTCTGTTCGTCAGTTAGGCTGAAGTCCATAGCGCCCCCTCCGACCGGAAAGGTCAATAAACCTCGGGATCGGGCGGGCCTGAACCGCTCTGATTCCCCGGAGCGATCGCTCTGTCTCGTGGGTAGTTATCGATCCCGATGAATCGGGATCGTGGAGGACCTAAAAGGCGGTCGGTCGTATCCGAACTATTCGATATCGACGTACTGGTCTTCCCACTCGCGACGGGCGTCGATCTCACGCCGCCCACGCCGTGTCAGGGTGTAGAAGTTCGTCCGACGGTCCCGTTGTCCTTTTTCCACGAGGCCCTTCTCGACGAGCGTGTCGAGATTCGGATACAGGCGACCGTGGTGGATCTCCTTCTCGTAGTAGTCCTCTAGCTCCTCTTTTATGGCCAGCCCGTGGGGGTCATCGCGGCCGGTAATGACATATAGCAGGTCACGCTGGAATCCGGTTAAGTCGTGCATCGTTCAGATCTACGTACATATTCCTGTCGTATTAATTTAAGTATACCGGATCAGATGTGTTCCTCCGGACCCCCGTGTGTTGCTGCTTCAGACAGCCGTAACACAAGTATGCTGGTTTCCAGATCTGTGTCATCTATAAATCAGATCGTTCAGATATTTTCGTATCTACGACATACCTTTCAGTTATCAGTCTCTCTCTCAGGGGACGATCGACGTCTCGAGTTCACGCCTCCCGCGACAACGCTTTTGATGATTGCCTCAGTTCGGACGGGGGACAGGACAACTGCCGGACCGGTAACTACGCGATTTGTGTGCCAAGCGAGAGTGGAAAGCGTCCGGCCGGATGAAAAGAGCCGGCCGGACGCTTGCCGCCCTGAATTGGTCCCCGCTGACGCTTCGGCCCTCCAAGCGAAGCGTCATCGGATACAAATGGACAGTAGTGCATAAATGTACCGGAGTTACGCACTTCTTAACCCCTCTGCTCCGACCGGTGTGTCGACTCCCTGTCCCGACGATTTGCCCTCGACCCTGTCGCTATCGGGGGAGTTCGATCCCGGGACTTGCGTCCGGATCAGATGTACTCCTCCTCCAGAACCCAGCCGAGTGCCCGCTTGTAGTAGGTAAACATCTGTCTCACTCCCTCGTGGTTCATCTCCTCGTCGTCAAGCTCGTTTTTCAGAAACTCGTACTGTTCCCGTATTTCTTCCTCGTCTCGCATAACCGAACGTAGGTCGAGAACGAAAATGAACCTTTGTCATCCGGCGCAGCCGGGAGTGTTTTGAGGCCGCATACCCCACATCCCGACATGAAGATCCGGGGCTGGCGAAAATGCAAATCGTGTGGGATGCGGTGGTCGTACTACGAGACCGGGTCGGTGTCGTGCCCGGAGTGTGGGAGCCTCGAGAGCGTCGGGACCGATCAAAAGCGGCAGCTTCACACGGCGACGGCAGCGGTGCTCGATCTGACGCCCGTTCGAAGCCGTCTCGATTCCGAGCCCATCCGGCGGATCGCCGACCTGGCACGGGAGCGTTCCCGCGAGTTCACACGGGGGTACGGGTTCATCGACGAGGGGACGCTCCGCGGACTCGACGACACGTATCTGGCTGCGATGGAGCTCCGTTCCGTGAGCGGGGAGCTCGCACGGCAGATGGACCCCGTGGACGACGAAGAACAGTACTTCCTCGAGCTACTGGACGCCGACGGGGGGATGAGACCGGAGCCGTCTGACGTGCCGCCCTCTATGCGAGCGATGCGTGGGCTCGCGTATGCGAACGCGGTGGGCGAGTACCGGGCCGATCTCCGGACGTATCTCGAGGAAAACCCAGACTCGGTGGTTCTCGACACCCTCGAGCTGCTATCGAGCCACGTCAGACGGGTCCGGGCGCTGCAGGGTGATGTCGCCCCCGAGGAGTCGGAGCGACTGGTTACCATCGCGAGGGACATCGGTCGGTATCTGTCCGAGGGTGAGGAGGACGCTCTCGTCCGGGCCGAATCGGGGCTCGATTCGCTGGCGTAGGCGATCCGTAGGGCGCGGCATCGACAGTGGCGAGCAGGTGACGGACACACACCGTGTTCCGTTCGTCACTCCACCGCCCAGGCGGAACACGGACAGAGGGTCAGAGCACAGCGGTGCTGGCCCCGTCTTCGTACTTAAATTCGCGTCTCTACGAGCCGCTCAACGAGCTCCCGATCGAACGTGTTTTCGGGGACGGTACATCGCCAGGCGGCTTCGGCTACTGTACCCTCTTCGGGCTCCACCCCGGCTTCGGGACGCTTCTCGATCGGCTGACCGAGAAACGTCGCGAAATTAAATTCGTAGCTTTCGTCGGTCCCCTCCCGGAGAAAGGTCTGTTCGGAGATCGCGCCGAGACCGACGATCTCGATTTCGACCCCGGTCTCCTCTTGGACTTCCCGCATGGCACCGACCTCGGGCGGTTCGCCGGACTCGAGCCGTCCGCCGGGAAGCAGCCACATCTCGCCTTCACGGACGAACAGTATCGACCCTTCCTGATAGACGAGCGCACCGACGCCCCAGGCACCGTCGTCACCCCGTCGAACCCCCTTTTCGAACCGTTCGTCGGAGATCTCGATCCGATCACTCTTGCGGTACGGATCGTCGTATCGGGCGGCCAGTTCATCGGGCGTGATCGACATCTACGGGAGCGTCACGTCGACACCGGTCTGGAGGCTCGCCGCCTTGACGGTGTTGTACAGAAGCATCGCACGGGTCATAGGACCGACACCGCCGGGAACCGGCGTGATCGCGCCGGCCTTCTCGGCGACGCTATCGTACTCAACGTCGCCGACGAGCTCGTATCCCTTCTCCGTGTCGGCGTCGACTCGATTGATACCGACGTCGATGACCGTCGCGCCCTCGCTGATCATACCGGCGTCGATGAACTCGGCCATCCCGGCTGCGGCGACGACGATGTCGGCGTTCCGGGTCTTCTCGGCGAGATCGTCCGTCCGGGAGTGACAGACGGTCACGGTCGCGTTCCCGTCGTCGGCCTTCTGGATCAGGAGGTTCGCGAGCGGCTTGCCGACGATGTTCGAGCGGCCGACGATGACCGCGTCGGCGCCCTCGGTTTCAATGTCATACGCCTCAAGCAGTTTCTGAACACCGTGCGGCGTGCAGGGTCGATAGCGGTCGTTCCCTGCGACGAGCCGGCCGACGTTCTCCGGGTGAAAGCCATCCACGTCCTTCAGCGGGTCGACGCTCCGCAGGACACGGCGGGTGTCGACCTGCTCGACGAGGGGCATCTGAACGAGGATCCCGTGGACGTCGGGATCGGCGTTGAGCCTCTCGAGCTCATCGTAGAGCTCGTCGGCGGGCGCATCGGTGTCGATCTCGACGTGGATCCCGTCGATCCCGACCTCCGCACAGTCCCGCTGTTTCATCGAGACGTACGTCTCGCTCGCCGGATCGTCACTCATCAGGACGGTCGCCAGCCCCGGAGTAACGCCTTCGGACTGCAGCGTTTCGATGCGTGCCGTCAGCGACTCGCGGATATCGGCCGCGACGGCGTTCCCGTCGATGCGAGTTGTCATTACCGGGGGGCGGCGCCCCGGACGTATCAATGATTCGGGTTCGTGTCTCTTTTGTCCCGTTACACGACTGATATGGACACGAACGTGCCTATACCCTCCCGCCGAGCACCTTCGCGGCGGTCAAAACCGGATCCCAGGTCGTGTTGAACGGCGGAGCGTAGGCGAGATCGTAGTTCGAGAGTTCCCCGAGCGTCACGCCCTCAGTTATCGCACCGACGAGCGCGTGACTCCGATGGACGGCCCCCTCGCCGTATTCGCTGACGAGGCTTCCACCGAGCACCCGGCCGGTCTCGCGATCGGCACAGAGCGTGACCTGGACCGTCCCACCCTCCGGGTAGTAGCCCGCGCGGGATTTGGCCTCGATCGTCTCCGAGTCGGGATCGAACCCGACCCCGGCGGCGACGTCGTGATCGAGGACACCGGTCCTGACGGCTTCGACCTCGAAGGCTTTGATCGCCGCCGTCCCGGCGATTCCGCCGCCCTCGGTCGGCGTCCCGGCGACCGTCTGTCCGACCGCCCGGCCGTGTCTGTTCGCGGTCAACGCGAGCGGAACGTAGGCCGCCTCGCCGGTAACGACGTGTTCGGCCTCCGCACAGTCCCCGGCGGCGTAGACGTCAGGTTGGTTCGTCTCTCGGTATTCGTCGGTCGCGATCGCTCCCGTCTCTCCGAGCTCGATGTCCGCGTCGGTGGCGAGATCCGTTCGGGGACGGACGCCGGTCCCGAGAAGCGCCATCTCGACCTCTACCCGCTGGTCGGCCGTCCGAACGGCCTCGATCGATTCGGTACCTTCGAAGGCTTCCACCTCGGCATCGAGATACAGGGCGACGTCCTGTTCGCGGAGATGATCCGCGACCGTTTCGCTCGTCGCTTCGCTGAACCCCTTGAGAACGTGTTCCCCCCGCTGGAACAGGTGAACTTCGAAGCCGTTCGCTGCGAGCGCTTCAGCCATCTCGACGCCGATGTAGCCGCCCCCGACGACCGCGACCGCGCCCGAGCAGTTTTCGAGGAAATGACACGCGGGACCGCGATCTGGCTGTTCGAGCGGGCTCTCCTCGCGGGATCTAGCGACGAACTCTCGCAACTCCTTACCGTCGGTCATCGAACCGAGCGTGTACACGCCCTCTCGATCGACGCCGTCGATCGGCGGGACGACCGACTCGGCACCGGTCGCGATCAGCAGGTGCTCGTAGGGCTGTTCCGTCTCGCCGTTTTCGCTCCGGGCGGTGACCGTTCGCTTGCCGGGGTCGATTCCGACGACCTCGTGGCCGGTTTTGAGATCGATATCCCGTTCCTCGCGGAACTGTTCGGGAGTCACGGAGACGAGCTCCTCCAGCGTCTGGATCTCGCCTTTGACGTAGTACGGCAGCCCGCATGCACCGTAGGAGACCCATTCGCCCTTTTCAAAGACGACGACGTCGAGGTCGGGATCGTCCCGTTTTGCCTTGCTCGCTGCGGACATCCCGGCCGCGTCACCGCCGATGACGACGAACGTATCCATACTCCTCATTCGGCACACGGGAATATAAACGACGGTCGGGTGTGCGAGGGCGGGCACGCCCTCAATCGTCCGAACGGTCGGCCCGCCCGGCTCGACGAATCGATCACGCGCCCGGTTCGTCCGACGGCGGGCGCGTATACCACCACGCCCAGGCGATGAGAACGACCTGCATCGGGAGCCGTCCCCAGCGGACCAGCTCGGAGGGGTCGCCCCCGCCCGGCGATCCGTCGATGACGACGCCGCTCGTCGCCATGTAGACGTTCGCGGGAAAGATCACGATCAAGAGCGCGATGATCCCCCAGGCCGAAAGCCGCCGAGTTCGGGGATGAAGCAGTCCCAGCCCGAGCGCGATTTCGGCGATCCCCGACAGGTACACGAGCGCGAGTCGTCCGGGCAGAAACGGCGGGACGATCTGGACGTACAGCTCCGGAACGAGGAAATGCATGACTCCCGCGATCACGTACAGGATCGCCATGACGTACAAAAGCGGCCGTTTGAGGCGGGCGAGAATTCTGTTCATATCGAGCCGTCGCGTTCAGAGGTGCGTCTCCGATTCGGTCCCCTGACCCGTCGTCTCACTCGTAGTCGGTGATCCGATCTTCCCGGTCGTACAGGGGGAACTCCGCACAGAGTTCCTCGACCTCCGCCGCCGCGGACGCCTTTATATCCTCGTCGTCCGGGTTGTCGACGACCCGGTAGATGATGTCCGCGACCTGCTCGCAGGCGGCCTCGTCGAAGCCACGGGTCGTGAGTGCGGGGGTTCCGGCTCTGATTCCGGAAGGGTTGAACGGCGACCGCGTCTCGCCGGGGACCGTGTTCTTGTTGAGGACGACGCCGACCTCCTCTAAGGCCTCCTCGGCGACGGTCCCGCTCGTGTCCGGATGCGAATCGCGGAGATCGACCAAGACGAGGTGAGTGTCCGTCCCGCCGGAGACGAGCGAGAAGCCGTGTTCCTGGAGGCGCTCTCCGAGCGCCTCGGCGTTGTCGACGACCTGCTGTGCGTACGCCTCGAAACCATCGGAAAGCGCTTCTCGGAACCCGACAGCCTTCCCAGCCACGTTGTGCATGAGGGGGCCGCCCTGTGCGCCGGGGAAGACGGCCGCGTCGATCGCATCGGCGTACTCCTCGTCGCACATGATAATCCCCCCGCGGCCGGCCCGGATCGTCTTGTGCGTCGAACCGGTGACGAAGTCCGCGACCCCGACCGGCGACTCGTGGACGCCCGCGGCGACGAGGCCGGTGATGTGTGCAATGTCGGCGAGATGGTACGCGTCGGCCGTGTCGGCAGCCTCCTGAACCCGCTCGAAATCGACTTCTCGGGGGTACGCGGAGTAGCCCGAAACGACGATGTCCGGATCGAACGTCTCGGCCTGCTCGCGGAGGTCGTCGTAATCGATGTATCCGGTCTCGGTGTCGATCTCGTACTGCTCGACCTCGTAGGTCTTGCCGGTGAAGTTCGCCGGGTGGCCGTGGCTCAGATGCCCGCCGTGTTCGAGCTCGAGCGAGAGGATCTTATCGCCCGGGTCGAGCATGGCGAGGTAGACGCCCATGTTCGCCTGCGTGCCAGAGTGCGGCTGGACGTTGACGTGTTCGGCGCCCCACAGCTCCGTGGCCCGCTCGATCGCGAGCGATTCGACCTCGTCCGCGTGCTCACAGCCGGCGTAGTACCGCTCGCCGGGATACCCTTCGGCGTACTTGTTCGTCAACTCGGAGCTCTGTGCCTCGAGGACGGCCTTCGAGGCGTGGTTCTCCGAGGCGATCATCGCGAGCGTGTTCTCCTGGCGCTCGAGTTCGCCGGTAAGCGCGTCTGCTACCGCCGGGTCGGTACCGCGGACCTGCTCGTAATCCATATATGCGTCTTTAAGCGGGGGCGAAACAAGAAGCTACCCTTATCGCGTTCGATCGGACGTCGTTTCGGGGGGATACGGTCGCGTTCGACGGCCGTATGAGCGTTCGATCGGTATCCGATTCAAACCAGACAAACGTCCAGAGAATTCCTGTATTACAGTCTTTTTGCCGCTAATATTAAATACAGTCGACGGCTTACTTTTATCCAATCCGATGAACTCCAACCTCATGGATCGGTCCGCAGCGGACGTGCTCCGGGACGTCCTCGAGGACGGGGACGGAACCCCGCTCGTCATCGCCCCGGACGCCCGGACGATCGAGGCGCTCGTCGAGGTGTTAGACGAGCGCTCGCCGCCGGTCCGACTCCTCGCCGACGTCGACACGCTGAAACACGTCATGGATGACTTCCTCGTCGCGGGGCGTGCTGCGGACCATATCGAGGCCGGGCGACTCGAAATCAGGGCCGACGACGAGGGGACGAACACGCTGTTGATAACCGAAACCGCTGTCGTCGCGCTCGTCCGGGGTAGCGACCGCGTCGCCGGGTTGAGCACCGACGACGACGAGTTTACTCAGGATATCGGGAACCGGTTCGAGACAGTCTGGGAGAACGCCGAACCGTACACCCCGCGGACGCCCTCGCTCGCTCGGATCAGAGAGACGCTCGAGGCCGAACTCGGAGCCGCAACGGCGACCGATTTCGACACCGCTCTTTCGTCGCTCGAAACGGCGGACGGGGCGGGCGCGGCGTTCGATGAGGTCACGGTCTCGCTTCTGGTCGCCGCCAGAAACGAGGATCTACTGTACGACATCTCGAAGTGGGGTGAAGACGTCGGAATCGCCTCGAAGGCCACGTTCTCGCGGACGAAAACCCGAATGGAGGAGTCGGGACTCATCGAGACGGAGAAGGTTCCGATCGACGTCGGTCGCCCCCGACTTCGGTTGAAACTGGCCACGGACGAACTTCGGGCAGCATCGGCCGACGAACTCCTCGAGGTCGCGCGGTCGGTGACCGACACCTGATCGACGCTCGAAACCCAGCCTTTCGGTCCCTTCCCTTTTATTTCTCTCCCAGCGCACGTGTCGAACGTGACAACGAACGCCTTGCCAATGATAGCTATCGGTGACCGTCCGTGACGACCGTCGGTCTCGCCGGCGATACCGTGGCCCTCGCGGCGGTCGGAGCCGGGCTGGAGGACACCGCCGCGGAAACCGTTTCGATCGACCCCGACGTGATCGGCCGTGTCGACGTCGGCGTCCTCGCCGCGTCGATCGGCTCGTCAGCCATAGAGCGTGTCTCCGGGCGAGCGCGCGAAACGGGAACCCCACTTTTGATTATCGAACTCGGTGGCGTCGGCGGGCAACCGGTCGACGGCGTCGAGGCGGCCGTTTCGGGAGCCGCTCCGGGGACGGCCTGTCATTCGTGTCTCCGTCAGCGAGTCGAGGCGACCGATCCCGAAACCGACGACGAGGCATACGAACCCCCCACGGCGAGGTTTGCGGGCGCCGTCGCCGGACGCGAACTCGCCGACCTCGTCGCAGGGAGGGAATCGACCGTCCTCGGCGGGGTCATCGAACTCCCCTACACGCGCCGACAGGTGCTTCCGGTCCCGTACTGTGCCTGTGCTGACGGGGGATGGACCGCCCTCCGTCGGAACGAAACGTCCCGGTCGCTCGAGGAATCGATCGCCCTCGCCGAGTCGGCCTTCGACGAACGGGTCGGTCCGATCGAATCGGTCGGCGAGGTCGAATCGTTCCCGGTGCCGTACTACCTGGCGTCGCTCGCGGACACGCCGTTTTCGGAGGGCGACGCGCCGGATCACGCTGCAGGTGTGGGCATCGACTGGGATCCGGCATTCATGAAGGCGCTCGGCGAGGCGCTGGAGCGATACAGCGCGGCAGTCTATCGGACCGACGACTTCGTGACGGAGCCGGACGCGCCGGTCGATCCGGCACGGTTCGTCCGCCCTGACGAAACCGCCGACCCGACGGTCCGAAGCTGGTACGACGCCGAACACCTCGAAACCGGCGAGGCGGTACAGTTGCCCGCCTCCGTCGTCGTCTTCCCCCCACCGGGGAGGGCGGTTCGTCCGGCGATCACGACGGGACTGGGTCTCGGCAACGGCGGATCCGAGGCGATTCGCTCCGGACTCTACGAGGTCATCGAGCGCGACGCCGCGATGCTTTCGTGGTACTCCACGTACGAGCCGATGGGATTGGCCGTCGACGACGAGGGGTTCGAAACTCTCGCCGCCCGCGCGGCGAGCGAAGGCCTCTCGACGACGGTCTCGCTTCTGACACAGGACATCGACGTACCGGTCGTGGCCGCCTGCGTCCACCGCGAAGGCGAGTGGCCCCGTTTCGCGGCCGGTTCGTCGGCTGATCTCGATCCGGAGGCGGCGGCTCGGGGCGCCCTCGAGGAGGCGATCCAGAACTGGCTCGAACTGCGCCGGATGGGCAAAGAGGGGGCCACTGAGGCGGGCGGCGCGATCGGGACGCACGCCGACTTCCCCGAAGAGACCCGAGCGTTCGTCGACGTCGGGACGACCGTTCCCGCGGCCACGGTCGGACCGGCCGAACCCCTATCGGGAGAGGCGGAGCTCGCGGCGCTTCTCGACCGGGTTTCCGCGTCCGGGCTGGACGCCTACGCGGCGCGTCTCACGCCGCGTGACGTCGAGTCGATCGGGTTCGAAAGCGTTCGCGTAGTCGTTCCACAGGCCCAGCCGCTTTTCACCGGCGAGCCGTACTTCGGCGAGCGAGCCGAGACGGTCCCCGAATCGCTCGGCTTCGAACCGAGACTCGATCGGCCGTATCACCCGTTCCCGTAGCGGATCGCTCCGGCAACCTACATGTACATGCGGTCGTCCGCGACGTGCTCTTTCCGGGTGGCCTCGATCTGCTGGGAGAGCTCCTCGTACTGTTTCGAGAGGTCCTGCGCGAACGTTTCCAGTGGGGCGGTGTCCAGTTCGAGTTCGTAGATCCGATCGACGGCCTCGAGCAGCCGCAAGGCGGCCTCTATGTCCGGGGCACGGGCGTGAACCGGCGTCGTCAACACACAGCTCGGAAGCGATCGATCGAGGGACCGTTCCATCAACTCGGCGTTGACGCCCTCGAGAAAGCCGCCGGTCATCGGCGTGATCTCCGCACCCCCCTCCCCGAGATGTCGTTTCTGATACTCCTCGGTGGCGATGTAGAACGGCCGGTGGTCGTCGGGACCGTGCGCCAGCGGAACGCCTGAAAGGACGACGATCTGCTCGATCCCGTGTTCGTCAGCGTGGCCCGTAACGCCGTCGGCCAGCGAACCGGCGGCGAAGGGCGGAAGGGGGACTTCTCCGACGAGCACCGTCATATCGAGATCCGGTTTCGAGAACAGTCGGGTGTGTCGGCGCGGCGTTCCGTTCTCGAACGGGGTGATCGCCGGGAGCCCCTCGACGGCGACGTGACCCACCCGTTCGAGTTCGAGTTGTGTCGTGAGATACTCTGCCGCAGTGAGTCCGGCGAGGCCGTGCTCCGCGAACCCCGCGACGAGCGTGCCGGCTGTCCCCTCGAGTCTGACGTCGAACGATCGATGGTCTGTGGATTTCATACTCCTCTTTCGATCCAGTATGACTAATATACTTGTGTCGACCACAACGTCCACGATTCAGTAACAACGTTTTTTGCGTTCACCGGCCGACGCCAGTGTATGGACGGATCGGCGGCGCTGTTGCAGACGGACACGACGGAGTCGTCGATCGGCGGCGGCCAGGGGCTCTCCCCTCCGGAGTTGCTGCCGGAGTTCGTGCCCCTCTTTCTGTATCGGCTCGTCGTCGCCGCCGCGGTGATCGTCTTCGCGTACTACCTGTCCCAGCTCGCCCGACAGGTGTTCGGCCGGCGGATCGCACGACGGTTCAAGCGTCCGTCGGTGACACAGACGATACTCCGGGGCATGCAGGCGGCGATCGTCGGTGGCGCGGTGCTGACTGCACTGAGCTTTTTCGGACTCGGGTTCGGCAATATCGCGCTCTCGGTCGGTGTGTTTTCGGCGGTCGTCGGGATCATCCTCGCACCCATCATCGGGAACATCATCAGCGGCGTCTTCATCCTCTCCGAACAGCCCTACGAGATCGGCGACATGATCGAGTTCGACGACACCGAAACCAAAGGGTTCGTCGAGGACATCACGCTCGTTTACACCAAGATATTCACGCTCGATAACACGTTTATCGTGTTACCGAACGGAACGATGCGTGAACGTGACGTGATCAACTACTCCGCGGAGGACACCCGGATCCGGATGACGCTCGATGTGGGTGTGACCTACGAGAGCGATATCGACGTGGCTCGAAATCAGATGGAGACAGCGGCACGCTCGGTCGAGGGCGTCATCAAGGGTGGGCCGGACATCCGGATCGGGATTCCGCGGCGGCTGTGGATTCTCGCATCGAGACCTGGAGTTCGCCGCTCG
>LKMJ01000527.1_pt1 | contig 29500 bp, 25 predicted proteins | sample 643391 | NCBI WGS metagenome assembly LKMJ01 (sample SAMN04112250, study PRJNA286221) | soda lake metagenome | biome: soda lake; feature: Kulunda Steppe; material: water; isolation source: sample PL-Br10 brine of Picturesque Lake | place: Russia: Kulunda steppe | collected 2010-07 | reverse complement strand
GGTATATACCCTCACTGCCTTCAGGCGATTAGAAGTCCACGGGCGCGACGTGATCCACGCGAGCACAGCGAGCGTGGGGCCAGTCGAGCCCGTGAGTGAACGAAGTGAACGAACGGGCGCGACGGGAAAGCGTAATACTGCGTGACGAAACACAGACATGGTCGCGTTGGACTGCTGAAATGGTCGTTCATCTGGTGATTACACACTTCAGAGAAGGACGACTATGAACCCAGAACTCGAACCAATCGAACCGAGAGAGGCAGTTGAAATGTACTTGGCTGAGAAGCGTTCGGAGTTCGCCGACGCTACACTTCGTTCGCACCGCTCTCGGCTGAGCCACTTCATTGAGTGGTGCGACAAACAAGACACTTCGAACCTCAACACGCTCAATGGACGGGACCTCCATCGATATCGATTGTGGCGACGAAAGGATGGCAACCTTGCTCTAACTAGCGAGAAGACACAGATGGACACTATTCGTGTGTTCATCAGGTGGGCTGAATCAGTATGTGCAGTCGATTCAGATCTTTCGGAGAAGGTTGTCTCACCGACGTTGAGTGGCGATGACAACGTCCGCGATGTGATGGTAGATGCAGAAGAGGCTGAGCAGATACTGAATTATCTCCACAAATACGAGTACGCATCCGAGCGGCACGTCTGCTTCCATCTCATGTGGCGGGCAGCGTTACGTCGAGGTGCGATAGTTGCACTTGATATTCAGGACTACGATTCGGACGACCAGGCACTTGAAATCAAGCATCGTCCTGAGTCCGGGACGCCAATCAAGAACAAGTCCCGTGGAGAACGGTTTATCGGACTGAGTGACGAGACGTGTGATGTTTTAGATGCGTGGATAGCTGATCGGCGGCCAGAGATAAAAGACGGTGAGGGACGTGAACCGCTCCTGGCGACGCCACAGGGACGACCCCACCCAACGACAATTCAGACGTACCTTTACTCAGTAACAAAGCCCTGCTTTTCGACTGGGGAATGCCCTCACGGGCGCGAAATTGACGATTGTGATGCGGCTGCTGATCGTACAAAAGCATCAAAGTGTCCGTCTTCAATGTCACCTCATGCGCTTCGGCGTGGTGCAATAACACACTGGCTGTCATCAGACATGCCAGAAACAGTGGTTAGTGACCGGGGGAATGTATCGCCGGAAATCCTTTCCAAGCACTACGATCGGCGGTCTGAACGAAAGAAGATGGAACAGCGGCGACAGTTCTTAGACAATATTTAGCCTCACAAAAGAGCTACCCGTTCCGTACCAAGAACTTCGTTATTTCTTCAAACAAATCCCGACTCAGTCAATGCCTGCGAATTGACCGATGGGGTTCCTACCAGACGCAGATTGTGTTCGGAACGTTGTGTAAGATACACAGCGCGTATCTAGTGGGCCTTCAAGCGTGATCTGCTAGATACCAGCTACAGGCCGCCTATCGATTGTATCTAGCAGTTCAGCCTTGAATCAGCACTAGCACGACAGCTCGGTTGAATCGATATCCTTGTGATCGCTCAGTACAGGTGACTGATGTATCGATCAGTTCGTTGTATATTATTACCTATCAAGAAAGCCGTGCGAAATACAGAGAATATCAGCAACTGTTCTCAATTTGTTTCTGAACCTTCCACTGTATCGTTCCCTGCCGCGAAAGCGCATAGTAAGTGGTTGAACGTGAACAAATTCATAGTAATTGGCTCAGAGGGACAAGTATGAACACATTCAACCAGTTTCTCAAAGAAGCGAATTCAGAATCTAATAGGGACGTGGTTGGTCTTGCAATCTACTATCTGCATACATATGGAGAAGAAGACGTTGTAACTGTTTCAGAGATTCGAGATTTGTTCGATATCTACAACGTTTCAATGAGCGAGACTGCGGTTGCAGCGCATTTTGCTGAACTGTCGGATGAAGATTTGATCACCGAAAGCTCTCGGGAATCATTACCCTACGTTCCACAAATGTACCTGCTCACTCGGGCAGGCTTTCGAATGTTCGGTCGAATTGCGGGAGAATGGGGTATATATGGTGTTCGAGATGGCCGATTCATCGACACAGAACGAGTAGACGATGATGATTACGAGCTACTAATATCCAACATCAATAGATCATATAGAAACGAAATAAATGACGGGACGCTTGTTTTGACTCGTAAATTGTTTGAAAATCTAATCATCGATATTCTACGAGCAGAGTTCGGCGGGAGTAATATTGATTTATATTTCAATACAAATTGGAACCAACATCATGGTCTTGGAAGACTTTGCAGTAATCTCAGAGACGAAATTAATAATTTGAATCACTATTCAAGACAATTGGATGATGATTTGATAGATCGTGTAGAAGAATTTAAAGAGGAAGGAAACACACAGGCACATTCTGTACGGATTGGAGTTTCCGATCAAAAGTTGGAGTCACTGAGCGCCGAAGCAACCGACTTAACAAATATTCTGTGGATTTTACGAGAAGAGGTGAGAAATGCTAATAGCTGACGGCAGTTTATCCTGATCGGCCGACCGGTCAATCTCAATCTAAACACGAGATCGTGTAAGATATGCGCCCTCTATCTGGCACGCTGTCACAAGCATCACTGTCACCTGATCGGAGGGTTTACGCTTAATTCGCAGGCTAGTTCTCACGGCTAATACATCACACCCAAGACGGAATAAACGATGTCTCTGTACTGTATCCATCTCCCAAGTCTTGCATGGTGATATTGATGGATAATAGAGAGGTCGTTGGTCACTCCGGTATGTCGTTAACCTATACTGACCGAAAAAGTCGGGATCATTCACTTGATGATAATTCCAACAGAGCTATAAAAGCCATTTTCGCCATCTCCTACCTATTTGATGTGCCCAGTATCCTCTGCCGTGTCTCGATCAGAATTCGCATACTGAACAAGTTCACGTGCAGCATCACGAATGGATTCAGCCAACCCTTCGCCAATATATTCCGCCTCAGTCAGAGGGTCAAGAGGTGCCTGCGCTACATCTGATATCTGCATAAATCCGTTCTTGAACAGAGAATGACGATATCTGAGCGAATACTGAGTGAGATCGAATATTGAAGACTGGTCGTCATCAAACAACAATCTCAATGAAGTCTTTGCTTCCTTGGGCGGTACTCCGGCAGTACTAAGCGTAGCATACGCCTCAGCAATCTCATCGCGGTCCACGTCCAATTCTTTCGCCATTTCTTCGGCAATCGTGTTTTGATATCCGCACAATTCTTTAGCAGCCTCGTGAATACATCGAGCTGTTCTGTTGCTGATCTTAGAGACGTTAGCTAGTTCATTCACATCGGCCGATGCGACAGCGTCGGCACCAATATATCCTGCTTGCCGTAGGGCCCTGCCACGAGTGGTTGCGACGCCCGGTATTTCTTCTAGATATTTTTTTGTAGACGAGGAATCCGAGTTGGCATTTTGTGACTCCGACTCAAATTCATCGAAGTCGTCAGAGTTGTCCCTATTTTGGCCGGCGGACCAACTAGGACCCTTGTGCGAGTCCACTAATCGCTCCGCGACTTCATGATCATCTGAGTCCAATGATCGCAAATCGTTGTTCTGAGCTGCCTTTCTTAGTTCCTTCAAACGCCCTGCGGACAGGGTAACTCTTTGAGATAATTCTCCCGGATCGACCGTTTGCAGGTCATCAATATCGGTTATGCCTGCCTCTACAAGCTCACGCCCATTACTTGGTCCAACTCCACTGACTGCAAACATGCCCTCTCCGCGGAGCATATCCCTCAGATACCATCTTATATACGCAGTTGCTTCATCTTGTGAGCACCCCTCAGACATTAAATAGTCTAGAGTCGCTTGAATTTGTGCTGTATCAAGAGTCGAAGCTGACCCAAGCATCTCAACATCCCACTGTTCAGTTTCTGAAATCTCCATTTCACCCTCTTCTAATTCTTTGTGAGGTCCTCTGATCTCAACATCGTTGGTTACGCTCTGGGCAGTATCTTGAATTACTTCAGCCCGATCGCGGGTGAGATACGGTGCCTTAGTCAGATCATCTACCTGTGCTTGGGCCACGCTATGGACGTCGTGAAACCCAGAGGTATATAGTGAATATAAGTCGGCTATCGGTAGACCTTCCAAAGATAAAATGGATTTTTCGTTTGAAAAGCGCTCGTGAAGTGCTGTGAGTTTCTCCTCAAACGTTCCTGTAAGATGATAGGCTATACACGCATGCGCGTCAGCCACGTCGGCCCTATCAACTTCACACTGTTCAGCAAGCCGGACAATCTCTGTGTCAGCATCCCCGCGAATCTCTCGTGCCCCTAACCGGATACTCTTTGCAATTCTTCTGTTCAAATTTTCCTCTGAGGCCAAATCATCGATCGATGCATCCGCTATTTGAGAAGGTGAGTCATAGCCTGCATTGGATAACAACTCTGCTCGTATCTCGCCCACTCCCGGTATACCAGTCAGCCGTTCGCCCTCTTTTGCCTCTCGATCAGGCCCACTCGAATGAGTCTGTCCCATAGATTCTGACACCGTATTATCCTCACGGGTATGTTGAACATCCTCAAGGCCAGTCACTATCAGTCTATTTTCATCGTACGATTGCTCTCCTGTGCGTGATAATTTGGCTGCATCAATGCGCTCGTCATAACCTCTCGCAAATGCAGCATGCTTAGCAATGAGTTGCTGAATTTCATCTTGTGAAGGGCTTGCTTTGCTTTTTTCACCGATTATCTCAAAGATGGCTGCCGTTCCCTCTAGGGCTTGTAATGGAAGTGCCTCCTGAATATCATTGATCCTTCCATGCTGGCCTAATTCAATACGAAATCCTGTGACAGGCCTTGAAGATGTCTCATAAGCCTGCACGTCTATATCACTTGGTGAAATATCGTACTTATGGAGATACCGTGGAGATGAAGACTCAAGGTCAATATTACGTTTTCCTATAATCCGCTCTGGCGGCCCCGGCGAAAGAAGATTAGTACCTTGTTCAACCGTCTCAACACGTTCGTCTTGATTCCCAAGCAAGACTGCATCAAACGACCACCCAATTCCGTTTTCAAATTCTTTCACATCCGAAAACTCGGTTGTAACTGAGAGATCATCGTAAACCGCTGCAATGCGGTTGACTGAATCATCTGGCGGACTGTGGAAGCCTGGCTCCGGATCACCTACGGTCGCATCATGTGCGAAAATCGCAATATCTCCAATTTGATTCCATCTTGGGGTGAGTCGGGTTATAAGCCCGGCTTTGACAAGTGAGGATAGATGAGATTGAACGTTCAAATCACGCTCACCGTATAATAAGTAGAAGTCAATATCAGAACTTGCACCCCGCTCTAATATCATCCGACACCGTTCAATAACTCGCGGACTCGGGGACCCGCTCCAAAAAAGGTTACCTGTATGTAGTATCGCGTCAGCCTCAACGTGCTGTGCATAATCCATAGTCTCCTCAAATACAGCTAAATAGTCTTCTTGCCGGCGTTGCCGCCCCATGTTTTCCCGGTCAAGATACGAATCTGTCGTATGGATAAGTGTTGTACTATTTTCGACAGTAGCATATTGTGAATCGATCTTTTTCCCGAGAGCGCTCGGTTCCGAATCTGAGATTGGACTTCTTGACTGTCCAACTATCGCCTTATTAGCCGCATGCAGTTCAGCATTTGAAGACCATTTTTTGAGTAGTACATTCTCTAGTTTGTACCACTCTCCAAGCTGCCAATCCACGCCTGCAGCAGAGGTTTCTTCCCACACTACAAGTCGCACACTTGTTGACTCAACAGTACGAACACGAAGTGTATATGCGCGAGGGGCCCCCTCCGAATTGACAATTTCTTCGACCATAACTACAAGAGAAATGAGGTCGTTATGCGCCCGGTCTTCGAACATTCCCATCTTACTAACAGTAATTTGAGAGAGACATATAATGGTATTGTGAATTTATGACTAGAGTATTGCTTCACACTCATCGGGGTCACGATAGTGTCGTCACTTCTCAAATCAGAAATCCTCTATCTCACCTGGCCCATGTGACACTCACCTGGGACCGACCCATGATCTCGAATCCTTCGTCGGTCCCGTTACCCATCTGCATAGAATCCTACTATGCGACTGACGAACGTCTGTACCGAGTCGTCGCCTTTCCAACCCAATACGGAGATTCATCCCAATAGAACTACTTTGAATGCTGAAACAGTGATTTACAATGGCTCTTAATTCACTATCAAAGGGTAAATTAGAACAGATACAAAATTACTATTCGAAACTATTTTACCATAGGGACTGTATTAGCCTTTTGCACATGGAAAGATTACTAGAGGACTTGCGGGCCCTATTCCGTGAGGTATCGGTGTACCGGCTCAATTTGGTCTACCAGGACGAAGAGGAAGATCAGTCCGAGATGACGCAGGTGGCGAGACGACACGCAGAAGTTACTATCTCTGACTGGGGGCTCCGATATGAGGGACGACCACTGATTGACTCAGATGTCGAACCTGGCACAGAGGTGACTCCTGCTATCTTTGCCGAAGAGTATCGAGACGACATCACGGGAGAAGTCGATTGGAACGCTGTCCGCGACGTTATTCACACCCGCTATGATCACGATACCAAACACAAAGCTGGGAACGCCAAAGGCTGCATCCGCCGGTTCCTCTTTGAGGTTGAGGATGGCGATGTCGGACTAATTAATGGAACAGACGGGACGATGATCGCAGTGTTTGACGGCCCAGCTCGTGTGCTGGCTGAAGATGCCCCACAGAGAGATATTGACAGCCACCATACCTTTGTCCGGAAGATACGCTTTCTGAGTGACGATAATGGCGAGATTATTACATTCGACAATAGTGACCTTCCCAAACCGTTGAAGCCCAACCAACTAACGATTACAGAGGTCAAGCGCGATGATCTCCGGACCGTGCTCATTCAGGCCGAAGCGCTCATCGCCCTCGCATCCACGGCTTCCTTAGCCGACGACTGAGGGAACTCACTCCCGAGATTTCATTCATGGAGATACTTTATTTCTATCATTATGTCTAACTCTGGGCGTTGTCTACAGAGATTGTAAGACCGAAACGCGCCCTCTATCTCGTCTACTGATCAGCTGATTCAGACAAGCAATCCGAAACAAAAGAAGTCCTCGTACTGCACTCATCCTCTGTATCTTTCCCGTCTTTCTATCATCTGCTAAGCAGGTTGAGCGAGGTCTACAAGATACAAACCGCGCATCAGTCACCACTACGTACTACTTCTTCATATATCGGTTCGCTGATTTACAGCAATTCATCTTCCGAGACCGGGGTGAGATTTTCGTGTAGACCTACCATCGTTCCCACCGCCCACGATTTCAGTTTCTCATCATCTAACGCGTCGCCCAACTCCCCGACATCGCGTTCTACGTAGAATCTTGTGTAACCGCTGCTTCCGTACTGTCCCTCGTTATGAATTTCTTCCGCGATCTCGATAGGGCTATCTTTGAGGGTTTCGAGCTCCGCCTTAAGCAGTTCCCTGTTTTGAGCCAAATCGTCCAATTTGAAGTTCATTTCGACCCGGAATTTCTTCTCTCCGGGTACACCTTTGAAGGCCCATACCAGTTCGACATCTTTGTGGCCAGTTGGGATTGCAAGCCAGCTATCGCGGGAAGGACTGCGGCGCGTCACATTGGGCAGTTCCTCTTTGAATCGCTCTAAAATCTCCTCATAGAAACGCAGATACTCCTTTTTCCCTCGTAAGGACTGTTTATCCTTAATCTCTTGCGTTTCGTCAATACCAATCACGGTCGGTACGAACATCTCAGCGTCGTCCCGCTTGTAATAATCAAATTCGACGCAATTTATTTTCAACTCATGTATGTCCCGAAGCCATCGGGTCATCCGTCGCACATCGTCGGTAATTGTGTAGGCTACGAGCATCATTTGCGGTGATTCCAATCCATCTGAAAGGGTCCGCTCAAAGTCATTCATACCATATTCGGATTCCTCCTCTCGCTCAAACATTCCATAAAATTCTTCAACAGAATTATGTCCAACGAGATTTAGGAATTCATTCAGATCTAGCCTCTCAAGCGAGGACGCGTAATCGAAGAGTTGAGTAACAGCGCTCCGCGGTGAACGGTCTCGCTTGAATTCGATAATTGTGAGCGTCCCACGTTTATCGCAGGTGAGTAGGTCTAGTTCTTTCCCAGTCGGAAGTTGGAGTTTACTCCCTAATACAACGTTCTCCCGCGTCGTCAGGTTTCCCATCACCAGTCGAGGTTCGTTGCGAATCACCTCGTGTAAGTCATCCTCAATATGTTCCACGCTGTATTCAACTTGTTCTAAATACTCGATTTCGTTTTCTTCTCTTCGGAAGCCGATTAGAGACATGTTCTGACGTATTGAGGTGAGGGGATTTGGACGTTATGCCACATCGCACGGTCCTCTTGTCTGGGCATTTAATTACTAGAACCCTAGTTCCTTGGAATGTTGAACATCAGTTCTCTATTGCTTACCGATGTTCTGTCGGGATACGATGAAATCACGGGGGCACTGGCAAATACATTCTCTGAATGCAGCACTTCCTCTGAAACTCATTGACAGATGGAGGCTTCAACAGAGACGAGAGTAGTTACTGGCCGTATCCGGGTTGTTCTCCGTCCCCGTAGACTGATTCACGGATTTCTTTACGGAGATTCATCTTCTCCTGATCTGAACGCTCGTCGTAGTGTTTTTCAATGACCTCCGAACTTACGTCACAGCGATCGCTTACGATCGGTTTGGGGACCCCGGCGTTCAGTTCATGTGTAATGTATCCGCGCCGAACTGTGTGGGGCGAACTGCTACTGGGACATTTGTACGCGTCACTTGCGGTCTCCATTGCTTCGCATTGAGTCACTTCGTCCTCTGACTTACCATGTGGACAGGACTGACCGGTCATGCACGGGCGCGTCCACTTATACACGTACTTGCGTATCGTGGTTTTTGCTATTCGGCCGTGTTTGGAGGCGATTAGGGGTTCTCGCCCATGCGAATCTGTAACAGCAGGCCGTCGGTGGGTAAGGTAATCATCGACGATGTCGGCCACGTACACAGGTAGATGAACAACGCGTTCAGATCCTTCAGCATTCTTGAGTCGAGTTTCTGATTCCGGCCGATGATTGAGATTCAGTTTACCTCCCTCCTGTGTTGAGGTGTAATCGACCACGTCTAATGATTGGAGAGCGCTGACTCTCAATCCGGTTGCAGCCAGCAGTAGCCAAATTACGTGTTCTGTAGAGCCATACTCGTACTTATTCAAATGCTCAAGAATCATCACTGCTTGCTCTCCTGAGACGAACTCGTTACGCGCATTTTCTGCTGCTGAAACTGAGGGGACCTCAACTTTCCCGGGTATATCAGCTCGAACTGCGTCGAATTTGACGCACTTCTGCAGGAATATCCTGAGAGTCCGCATGTTTGTCTCCAAGGATGATACTGAAAGACCGTCTTTTCGCCAGTTTCGGTATCTCTGCAAGTCACGACCTGACAGTTCATTCAGGTTCGTGATATCAGTACGATCACACCAATTCAGAAAGAACTGTAGGCGAGATTGGTGTGACTTCATTGTTGCTGAAGTCAACTCATCCTCGCGCAGGTTCTCATACATTACCAGACCGTCTTCTGGTGAGAGAGGTTCTAGGTTGCTCTGCGAAGCTTCTGCTACGAGGGATTTCAGCACTTTCGGGTCAAGGTTATCGTATCCGGGATCATCTGTACCCGCTGTCATCGTAATCCCCTTCCGAACGATTGGCTACAGACGACTCTGGGAGTGTTGATGCCCTTATTTGTGACTCCGAATAGGCGCGATGAATTTCGGATTTTGCTGGTAAGCAGGTCGATCGTTATTTCCATGCATATAACAGATTCACGCGTTGTGTATCGTCTGTATCTCTGGCTCGGTTGAGAGTCAGATGACGAAAAAGATGCCCAACAGGGGTGTTACTTCATTGGTTTATACCTAGAGTACTCAGATATCCTCAGGACTCTTCTTTCGGCACGTATTTTCGCCGTAGGCTTTTTGGATGCCACCAGACAGCTCCGGTTTGACCGACATTCTTCATCTGAATCTCACCTTGTTCTTCTAGGGTTGATAGCCGATTGAACGTTCCTCGCCGTCCTAACCCGATTTGATCAGCTACTTCTGAGGTAGTAAGAACTGGTTCTGTAGCTTGGTGAAATACTTCTAAAATTTCATCATCAGATACAGTCGGATTTCGACCAGCCATTATGCTCTACAAGTATACAGGGTCAATTAGGAATTCGCTCGTATCGAGGAACTAATTCCTCCAAAGGAACTAAGTGCTTTTACTCTAATCATGATCTTAGAATGGACGGATTCTCATGGAATTCACCAGGAAGCAATAGTCTCGAATCTTCAACAATTGACGGTATAGAATCGTCAACATTCACGGTATGGCTTGATACAGAATGATACCCCCCTCAACACTCGGTACCCATCTTACTGACCAGTCGATATCCACTATCCACCACGCACTTCGAGCACCGCGAAGACGTCTTACAGTCGTTATTCTCACCCAGAGAGCGCTCATACACGATGAATCAGAAGATGATGAACAGGGCTCATCTACATTCGAGTCGTCTGAATTCTCAATTCATGTTCGAGACCTTGCCCGAGAAATTGTAGCGAATGAACAAGATATCCCGCTACAAAATGCGACCGGTGAACAATATCACGCGGTCTACACTGCCCTAACGCAGACGCACCTCCCGTACCTGAATGAGGTCAAGGCCATCAATTATCTCCCAAACCGAAAGATTGTGAGGCCGGGCCAGAATCTGACAGCGTTAGCGATTGTGGCGTCTATTACCTCTCCTGTGGCACAGTTGATTTTCTACGCCTCAGAAGCGAGCTTATACGACCGTTCAGAACGGCCTGAAGACTCATTGGGTGATTTATGATAATTGTTGCCACTCTTGTCTTGATCAGTGATGAATTCAAAACGATCGGCATCACGCAACAGTAGCCAGACGAACGTGTCCAATTTGGTGGATATATAAAATGACGACCAATGGTAGCAACACCAAGGGCACGGAAAAGCCCGAGCAAGAATACCGTGAACGGTACGTAGACTCCGCTAATTCCTTTAATACAGCTGATGAAGCCTGTGAGACTATCTCTAATGGGGCCTTCAGCAGGTGGTATAATGAAAAGCAGTACGCTAGTAACATCCTCAATGGCACGCCATATTTCAACGGACCAAGCAAACTCAGAGAGGCCACTCGGCATAGTCCAAGCTCTCTCTTGCAATGTAAGCGCAAAGTGACCTACGACGACCTCAACGCTCCTGAAGAAACTGAGAACCCAGATGGGATATTCTGGTTCGGGAGCCGTTTTGAAGAAGACATTGTGCTGCCCTTCCTCCAAGATGTCATCGCCGGGCCAAAAGAATACGTTACGAACTCAATGTGGGTTGATTATACCGTTGAAACAGACGAGGGAGACATCCAAATCAAAGGAGCCACAGACCCTGTTATCGTTGACCAAAGGTGCGAGCCACTGGTCTTGTTTGAAATCAAAACCAAGCGTTCGGTTGAAGGCTTGAACACACCGGACAGTCACCATCGCGCACAAGTCCACGCGTACATGAAGGGCTTGTCCGAAAAGTACGAGCGGAATATATCTGATGCTATCATTTTGTATGGGGGCCGAACAAACCTAGATATCAGGGCCTTCTCGGTAGAATTTGACCCGTGGTTCTGGCGTGAAACTGTTGTCTCGTGGGCGGAAACACAGACAATGTATCGTATCAATAGTGAGCTCCCGCCAGCGGAACCGGAGCATGATTGGGAGTGCGACTTCTGCGCATACCAGCAACGGTGTGGGCAGGGAGATCGTGAATTCGTTGACGTCGGCCCAACGGGATTGCTTCCGCGTTTTACCGGATATCCACGGTCGAAGCTGGTTGATTACCTGAGCACCTATACAGACGCCGCTCTCACCCCTGCGTTAGCATCTGAATTTCCCGGCCTGGCAGAAGAATATAGTGTGTTGAACTGGGTCTGTGACGCTTGTAACACCTCATTCGACCGAGAGACAATCGATTGGAATGGTGATGTGACTGCCCCACCTCGATGTCCAAAATGTTCAGAGGGTGGTGTAACGGTTCTGTTGTCTGCGCCGAAGCCAACTGATCAGCCCGCCCAGGAGGTTGAAGACAATGAGTAGTTTGATCCAACTCGATGATCTCAGAGTGACGTGGGTATTCGTGGTTCTTGGTTGGAGTCACGACTCTGAAAAACACTCTCCGCCGAATCCGACGGCGAACCGGCTCACATACTGGGAAATCGGAGCAGGGAACGGTGATTCACTAGTAAGGACAACTGCCGATCGTGCCGATAGTGAGGGCATTCAATCCGAAAAACGACTAGTACAGGAACTACTTGTAGAACTCGATCAGTACCGTCACGACGGGACTACGATAATCACCCCGAGACCGAAGGATGTTCGTCGTTTACGACAGAAAATAATTAAATTCTCAGCGGACAATACTACTGCGACACTTCGGGGATTTTCTCATCTAAACCTGAGTGAAGTCCTAGCCGAGTACTATGGACAGACACTCTCAGATTACGGAATCGATCCACAGATGTTACCTTCTCCCCGGGTAGCTGAGGATGGGTCTGAAACTATTGTGAGTACCGGCGCTGTGCGCGAGTATTGGGAGTGCTGGGCCCGTATCTCAAAACTAGTGCCCGCATCCCATCTTGCGGGTGACCAGCTCTGAAAGGGATTTACCGAACACAAAAATGTCCGATCAAACTATGACCTCGTTCACGCGAAGGAAATTCACAATCCCGGAACATCTCGACGAGCGTCTTGTCGAACTAGCCGACCAGCATTATCAAGGAAATGTTAGTCTGTGTATTCGAGCGGCGGTCGAAGATCACCGGAGTACGCTCAACGGGACCGGCCAAGAGGCGCTCCACATACAACGTTTCGCGTCACAATTAGAATCTGTCAAATCACGTCAGGCAGAGATCTGCGAATTAGTTGAAAAATTTGAACGAAATTCTAGTACGAGAAATCTTGAGTCTAATCGGCGATTCGCGTCGGAAGACGGAATGACGGAGCCTATGCGAATTGTGTTCAACGAATTGTTGTCGGCGGATGTTGGTTTGAGATTTGGTGATCTTAGAGAACGATTGGACCTGACGGCATCGGAACTCCAATCTGTGTTAGGCCTACTCGTTGACCGCGGACACGTTGTGAACGCTGGTAACAGTAAAGACCGGTTTGTTCCGGCAACCTATCACCACGGTGATTTTCAGGATGATGACTGACGTACCAGAAGGGAGTGAGAAGTATCGAGTCCCGAGTCATTATGTGCGCGAGTACCTTGCGCGTAACGATGGCCTGACCTTAGAGGAGTCTACTGTCGCAACCTATGATTCGATACTTACCGAATTTGTATCATTCCTGCACGAACGCGACGTTACCATTTTGTCCGCGAAGTTTGACGACGTGTTGGAGTATATGGAGACGTGCGTACGACGCGGGAACAGACAAAGCACAATTTCCGGGAAGCTCTCTGTCATTGGTGAGATGTACCGATATATTCGATTAGAGTCGGATGTGGGTGACGAGTTGGAATTGGATCCGATCCGTCTGCGTAAAATCGATCTGAGCCAATACAACACACCTGCAAATGTACAGCGGGAGGCCCTGACAAGGGAGGAGATCAGACGCTTGTTTGATTCGTTTGATAGTTACCGGAATAGGCTAATGGCAATCGTTGGGGTCGAAACAGGTATGAGAAACTCAGACATTCGAAATCTCAGAATAAACGATATTCGTGATGGGACGCTCTACGTGAGGGATCCAAAGAATTCGAAACCGTACGACGTCCCAATAAGTGATGATCTGAAATTCGAACTGAAGTATTGGATTGACCGGCATCGAACTGGTTACTCCTCTGCCGAGGATAGTGAATACGTATTCCCGAGTCAACATGGTGAAAAACTCAAAACGAATGCCAGTCTGAACGAGATCATCAAAGAAGCTGCAGAGCGGGCTGGGATTCAAGAAACAATCGGGACGGTACAAATTTCTGGTGAGCAAAGAAATGCGTTGAACACGGATAAGCAAGTTCGAGATCTACATCGGGTCACTGCGCACACGCTGAGGCACTCGTTCATCACACTTCTGTCGGAAGCAGGCGTAGAGCTCGGAGTCCGGCAGTTGGTAGCAAACCACTCAAACCCTCAAACAACGCTGGGATACGACCACAGTACTGGCGGAGTATCGGAATATATTCGCAGTCGATATGATCCACCTCGGTAAGCGATCCTGAGTTTTTCATTTGGTTGCCAAGATATTTGGGCTACGGTGGCTCTCGATGCTGTTCTGATGGGCACTTAGTGACCATTTCAGTAGTTAAAATCCGAGTTCTAAAGGCTGGTATGGGCATTCAATGACCATTCATCCACTGAAGAGACAAACTGGCCAATTATGTGAGGCTCTGTTGAAGCAACCAAGTGTTAGACGCGACGTGGACCTGACACGTCTTCCTTTGATCGCGTTTTGCGGGAGTAACCGGCGGTCCGGTCGCGTTGTAAGTCAAGCTCACATCCTGTTGGATCATGCGTATTTAGTTTGAGTCAACGTGCGTGTACAGCAATGTTACAGCTGAAAGTTCTCACCTAGGTGGTTCATGATGGTGAAACATCGCGTTTTCAGAATTAAACGTGACGGAGCGTCCGCTATTTGTGATATCAATTGCTGTATACTGAAACTACAACGCCAAACTATTTGCATCGATCAAAAGCATCTGGGAGTTTGAAAGGTCAAGAACTGATTCTACGTTCAATTGTAGATCTGGTGGGGTCCTTTTACATGATAGTTTATGAACACCGATGAAGTCATCATTGCCGAATTTTCTACTGGGACCGACACTTACGACATTGAAATATTTGAGAACAATTCTTCAATTGTTTCTTTATATTCCTCCTTCCGGTGAGTGTAGCATTCCTCCGTTATGTCAGTCGATTTGTGATTCAAAGCGGCACTTCTCTCTGCTAAATCCATCCCTGCATCATCAAGGAGGTCTGAGAAGGTGTGGCGGAGAGTATGCGCAGTAACACGGTAAAACCGTCTCTCGGCTTTCTCAGTACCCAGCGTTTCCTTTTGACGGGGAGTCATCGACATCGTTCCGATAACCTTTTGAATACCAGCTGCCGTTGCAGCATCCTTGATAATCTCGTTTAATCTAATTGAGGACAAATGGCCGCCATACTGATTAGGAAACAGATAGGGCGAATCCTCTGCGTGGGGATTGCCTTTGCGTTCACTTTCCACCCAGTGCCTGAGTCGCAAGGCTAAATCAGAGCCGATTGGGAGAGTGTATGTGTCATTACCTTTCGTATTCTTCAACGCGACTTCTCTATTTTCTAGGTCAACGTCACCAAGTTTGATAGTCCTCAGATCATAGCTTCTCGGCCCTAGTTCAATCCCCATCTGTACAAGTAGCCCGTCACGAAATGAATCCAATTCTGCGAACAGTTTTTCTGCCTCTTTCTTACTTAATGGAGTTCGTTCGAGTTCAGTTACAGTGTTATAACTTGAAAGATCAATGACCTCATATATTTTTTCCCTTTTAACGTTACATTCTACATCACTGAATAGCGAGATATGCTTAACAACGTTAGAAATTGCAGCCCGGTAGCCGTTTAAAGCACTCTCAGAACGATCTCGCTGCACGAGCATTATCATGAACCGGTCAATCAACTCAGCATCCGCTTCACAGAAATTAGTGTTGTTATCATGCAAATATTCAACAAATATGCGGAGTTTGCTTGAATATAATTTGGCAGTTCCCTGTGTGACCTTTGCACCAGTAACTCTTCGGAGGTATGAGATCGCGTGTCCACAGCCTGGGTCATAGAGATTGTATTCTTCTTGTATCTCTTGCCATTCCTCCGAATTTCGTTCTTCTAGATAACATGGACAGGGTGATGACTCTTCAGAGGTCTGTGATGAAGTGCCATCATTAGTTTCATTACTGAATTCATCACACTTTTCTTGGAACTCGTCAAGAGTAGTCTTCTCGGTCATCTTAATTACCCAGTTCTCCGATTTTGAATCGGGATTTATCGGACTCTACGGAAGTGACGATATCTTTCTCGATAAGTGCCTCAATGGCGCGGTGAGCGGTCATTTGTTTCACGTCGATCTCCACAGCTACCTCGTCAACTCTCAGTGGCTCAGAATCGATTAGGACACTATAGACGTCCTCTGCTGCTCCATTGATAGTATCATCTTCGCCGGAGTTGAATGTCTCCGCAGTCTCAACAGTCGGTTGGTTCGACGTCGGACGAGGGGCACGGTGATTTTCCGATTGATCAGTGGGCTGTTCATCAAGCAGGTCTTCAATGGACTTGAGACTCGTTTTAACCTCTTGGAGTTCTGTGATTATTTGTTCCGTTACGGTTTCGGTGTCATCGATTGACGCTGCAAGTTTGTCGATGGCTGTTCGCAAAGCAGCGCTTTGTGTACCATAGCGCTTCTCGGCTAACGTCTGCAGCGTCTGTTTGTGGTGGACAGTGATGGTGCAGTTCGGCTTCGTCATTTCTGGTGAATCCGATTGACTGTCAGTCATCGTTATCCCCGATACGTCCTTCAATCGTCACGATACAATTCCGAGAGGTGAATTCTCGGCCTGGGACGAGTCTTAGCGGATTTCGGCTCGTATGTGAGCTTGATTTCTGTCGGTTCATCTACTTCATTCTACTAACGGTGGGAGTTCGATTCTATCTCCCACTGTGGTGAGAGAGTCGACGATAAATTAGGGGGGTAGGCAGGGGGGGTTTATATACGGGGACTCGCAATCCTCTGACAACTTATGACCTCGGGAAATAGTGGGAGTAGCAATGACGAACGCACGCGTGGGATTTTCACTGAAAGCGATTCTGAGTGGCTGAATGACGACGATAATAGTAGTGTTAGACCTTCTGATCAAAAGCGCAGATTGCAGAAAGGACTAGCGTTGGCGATTGAGGACATCCAATCGCTGGTTGATGACGGGTTTGAAGCCTCCAATTTGGATAACATCGGCGAGTTGTTCGACCGGACAGAAGACCAAGTAGACATTTCTCGCACTGAAAGCGCAAAATACCTGATCGCCCTGGCGTTCATAATCACGAACGACCCGATTGACTACAGTGAAATCGCGGAAGAGATGGTAACGCATCCAAGAGACGTAGATGAGTCTCCCACTGATGAGGATCGAACACAAGCGGGTGGCCCTATCAATTTTAATCAGCCAGTCGATCAAATGCTCTCTTTCCGCGAGGCGCTCACTGGCGGGATTAAACTTGGAAAACAACACTACAAAAACGCGGAGAATATTCCGGACACAGTTCTTATTGACGCGAATACGCGGCTCTACAAAGAACCAACAGTGGATCAACTAAAGGCTCGGTCCACGCGAGAGAGCACGGAGAATTGGCTTGATATCGTTGCCCAACACTTGGACGCAGATGGTCGACCCGGCGGGCCGGCCGCTTCTGCAGAGCACATTGACCCAAGTGAGGCTCCAAAATATCTAAAACACGAGATTGAATTCAATATTGAACAGCGGCTGAGTCGCCGGCGTCAGAGGAGCAATCATGATGTATTGCAACGAAAGCTCGATTTCTAGCCCGTCGGGTTGCAAAATACAGAGGAGTTAGTGCGCACGAGAATTGCGTTATCTTCTTCCCCTTCTTCCCGAATCCAACGCTAGAATATGCCTGGGGACGGAACGGTGAATTGATACAGTTCTTAGTCTCAATAGAGGGTAATGGAAGACGTCCCGCAACCGTCGCGTGAGCCATACTCTGAAGGCGAACAAGTTTAAATCTATATTGCCCAGAACGATTTGGATTCTCGTTATCATGGTACGGTGTGCGAGGTTGCAGAGGTTCGAGTTGATGACCTTAATTCAGAAACTGGCCGAAGGACAGATGCTTACTCACACACATTTCAATACGCAGATTCAGAAGATGTTCTTGAAATTTCATTCCGTCACCATGATTTAGTTCCCGTTGAGGATAACCACTAATTCGTCCGTAATGTTCGGAACCGGAGCAGGTGTTAGGTACGTAAATCATCTGTTCTGAACGATCTACGGCCCATGCTCCGGATTCAACGCCGCTGAATCTACCGTGATCTCGCTCTTGCCTACTGACCGCCGACCTATCCGACAGAAGTGTGAGTATTCTGAATGATCTGCGAGGTTCAAATTAACATCACGCAAAATTGGGGATGTGGTCAGAGTATCAAAAGGCCGTCCCCCGAAATCGAGCTTCTATAACCCTGCTCCGACCACCCCATTTTTAAGCCGACGTCATATGTGTGGTATGACCGTTCATCATGTCCGAGCTTCTCCTCGCATTCATCGCGTTCCTGTTCGTCGCGTTCTTTCCCTACAAGCGAGGTGACCTCATTGTAGCCGCGGTCTTTTCTCTTGGATATCTCGTTCGTCTCCTGTACTTTCTCCGTGAAATGGCGAGTACAGCGTTCTATACTACGATCGTTGGTTTCGCAAGTATTGCTCCGCGCGTTGGATCTCGAATGTCGTTCAGTGAGGTGCGCCTTCGAGCGTGGGTTGAGGACCGACTTGGAGATGAGTTTCGTGGGAGTCGAGACAGGACTATCCGACAGATGATTCGTCACAGCAAGAATCTCAAATTTAAGCGAAAAAAGTCCAAGATTCGTAAGGAGATCCATGAGACGCATACTGAAACGGAGCGCCGTCATCGGGTTGGCGAACTCGTCATCACCGTTGCCGGTGGCATCCTTTCCGTCTTTCTCACGGCACTCGGGTACTTTGAACTTGTTGCCCTTGTCGTCGCCTTTCTGGTGTCAATCTTTCCCCTCGCCAGTATGCTCCGAATCGCCATCGTCGACATCCTCTTATTCAACAACTACGATGCCGCTGAGATCAACATCCGAAAGAGGCTGGTCTTTATGGAAGCATGGAACCGGGCGGTCCTCAAGAGGGACAAGATGATCACGTATCTCGTCCTCGGCGCACTCGTTAAGGGCGGGGATGAAGCCGCTGAGGAGCTATCCGAGGAGATGATGGACTACGTCCTCTCCGGGGAAGGAGACTTGGTTGATGCGATGGAGGTGATGAGCTCAAAACAGCTTAACGAGGACATCTCCTTACCCGGCCGCTTCAAACGATTTGTCCGCCGGCTCCTTTGAGAACTTGTGAGATGCCCATTAATGATATTCCCACCTTAGTGTGCGTAAATCTGTTCGCCCTCTTGCCCAAACTCGAAGCCGGTATCCCCGCTCCCTACACCAACATCGGTGTTTGCGACGCCAACAAGCGCCCGTCGCAGAAATCCATAACCAATGGGGGATTTTCAACAAAGCTTTTTCAAGTATTATTTTGGGGTTTCTCATGAAGTCTACCTAACCTATATAACGCGGTCGTGGTTACCACCTATTAACATGACGGACGGGGAGATATCAGTCAGCGTCAAGAAGGCGATACGGGGCGAACTCCGACGCTACAAAACCGAAGATGGGCTTACCCACGATGTAGCGATTACCCGTCTCCTCGAATGTACTGATTGGATCGACTACAAGACTGAGTTTATAGAGAAAATCATAGAATGACAGACACGCCAATTTCCGCTCGAATCACCCCGAGCGATGAAATCCTCCGGGATGACGGGACGATTGACTCCACCGGGTTACTAGACGAAGTCAGCCTCTACAACCTTTATGACGACCGTGAGTCCCCAGAACAGGACGCGGAACGTATTTTGGAAATCACGTACCCGACAGACACACTCTCTACGATCATCAAAAACACTGCAAGGAATCTGAACGGCGACTCTGACTTCTCTGAAGGGGGGCAGATCGTCGGGGGTGGCTACGGAAGTGGGAAAAGCCACATTGAACTCGTCATTTACCACCTCTTCAACTCACCAGAACTCGGCCAGGCATGGGTTGACCAGCAGGGAATTGACGCCAAAATCCCCGCTCAAACGAAGACTGCCGCACTTCAGATGTTCAATCTAGAAAAAGACTACAACCGCCTCTCCGAAGCCGTCGGCGACTACCTCGGCATCGATGAATGGGTCGGCGGAACCGACCTCCCCACAGTTCACCAAATCCGAGACACACTAGACGGCGAACCAGCACTTGTCCTTCTTGACGAGTTCGAACGCTGGTACGGGATGGTAGACCGAGAGAGCTACCGAGATGACAACCTCGCGTTCCTACAGAACCTGCTCGAAGCTGCAGGCCGCGAAGACACCCGACTCAGCGTCTTCGTGTCCATCCTCTACGAAAACGATGACGTCCAAGCTATCACGCAGCGAACCAACCCATTCACTCACGATCTTGGATCCCGTCGAGACGAGAAAATCGAATTCATTCTCCATCGACTCATCGGAGAGGTAACAGACGCGGACGGCGTGTCCTCGCTTGCGAAGGAGTACACCGACGTCTATCGACAGAACGACCAGATCGAACTTGAGGACTACCACGACATGGAAAATCGGATTGAACGGTACTACCCGTTCCATCCACTCACCTTAGAACTCCTAATGGAGAAATACTCCGAGCAACGTACCAGCTCGGATGCTCGTGGTCTGCTTCGGTTCCTCACCGAAATCCTCAGCGACAATTTCACAAAGACTGATCTCATCCTTACTGGGAATGTTGATGTCCATAAATACACTGACCGATTCCAATACATCGACAACGAATTGGTCGGGAAATACATCAACGACTACAACCGCCTGCAAAAATCTGACGGGACCTTCGATGAGTTCATCGAAGAATTAATCAATATTACCCTCCTGCACAGCCTCGCTCGCGCTGGCGAGGAAGGGGCTAACAAACGCGAGATGTTGATGGGTGTCATGCGGAAAGGGATCAACGCACACCGCATCATCCAAACATTCACCGAGGAAGTCTACGGACATGCGTGGCACATCCACCGGATTAACGGTGAATACTCATTTGACGTGGATGAGAACCCTGCAGCTCGCATCGAAAAAAAAGCCGAAGACATCCACAAACACGATGCCATTCACCGGACGGAGTCACTAATCCGCGATGACCTGTTCGACGGTCGGAACAACGTGTACGTACTCGACCCGGTGAACACTGAACAGGACATCCCGGACAACAAAACGTTCAAAATTGTCGTTTCACTCGCAGCCAAGCAGGATTACAACGACGTGTTCGACGAACTCACTACCGGGCAGAACCGTGAGTTCAACAACACACTCGTGTTGGTTACTCCTGAAAAACTCGCAGGCATCGACTCGAACACAGGTATTCGGCAACTCGCCCGAAAGGTCGTAGCAGGAGAACAACTCAAACGGGAAGAGGAAGTCCTACCTGATGGGTTTGAAGAAATCCACGACCAGAACTACCAGAACCTCCGCGACCGTGTCCGAGACAAATTCGGGACCGTCCACACATCGACAGAACGCGGGCTATTCCCCCAGACCTTGCCCACTGGCCCAGGCGTTGACTTCTACGACGCAACGGTTAGTGTAGTCAAACCGGATCCCAGCCAACTTCGGTCAGAGGTGAAGAATGCGGTGAAGGACGAAGGCGCGAGTGGGATACAGTATGAACACCTCCGTAATGACTTCTACCGAGAGACTGCACACGCAACGCTTACCGAAGAGTCCGAGTTGGAGGAAGCAATCAAGTCGCTTTGCCAGGGTGGTGTGATTAAAGTCGGCGGGTACTTCGAAGAACGGGTCGGGAGCCTCGGAAACGACACAAACCTTGTTCACGAGCAGTACGTTAGTGACGATGACGACGAAGAAGTTGAAGAAGAGACCAACACGATCACCGTAGACACTACTGGCGGCGACACTGCGAGTAGTTCTGAAACGACGACATCTGGCGGAACCAAAACGGGGACTGGGACTCTCAGTGGTGAAGAAACCACTACGTCAGAGATGGCGTTCAGTTGCCCGCAGTGCGGAGACGAGCTCGAAAGCACATCGTGTGACTGTGGGTTCGAATTCGACGCTTCAGGAGTTGCCCAGGGGAAGGTGTCTGTTGAGGGCGCGACTGTTGACGAACTGTTAGATAAGTTCGGAATCGAGGAACCCGAAGGGCCAAAAATTCGTCCCCATCCCATCATGGGGACGATTGATGCGGATAATAAACCAGACCTGATCGACCGGGTTGAACGAGAGACCCAGGGTTGGGATATCCATGAAGCTACGATTAAAATTGAAGGTGTCCTCACCAGTAATGATCTCGGTGAATACGGAATTAACGCCGATGCTCTTGATGAGCGAGTAAGCCTTGACGAAACGTTCGAAATCACCCCCGATGAACCGTTGGACCATAGCTCGTTCTTGGCCCTCCTGTGGGATCTGAACGTCCCAGAGAAGGCATCACTCTCGGTTAAAATGCAGGTGGACAAGAATGAGTAACGATTTATACGCCGAAGAGGAGTTCAATGCTCTCCTCCACGAAGAGGACATTCTTGACGGGGTGTTCGAGTGCCTCAGACGCATTTGGGGCAATGAAGATGCACTTAGCGATCGAAACCTCGCTGAATCGGAGTACCAGACTCGGTTATTAGAATACGAGTTGGTGAAGCTGTACCCTGATCTATATGATGAACTCACTGAAGCGATGGGGGACCACCCTGTAACTTTGCTCGACAAGGGGTGTGGAGTTATCATGGATGCTCTCAGTGTCCGTGAAGGATTCCGGTTAGCACAGGACCTCCGATCTGAACATGATTGGAACGTTTCATTCACTTGGGCTCCAATTGAGGGGCTCCCGAGTGAAACGCAGTTTATCTGTCGTGAGTGGTTCGATGCTCAAAGTCCATCAGCAGTTTCACGGGAGGATTTTCGTTTCATCGGTGATCGGGATGTACCTCAGCTCCCAAGCACTGATCCTGCGTTTGTATGGACGCGACACCCAGATCAGCGACTCGAAGGCGCTCTAAAAGGAAATTACTCTATGGAAGAGGTTGAGGAAATCTACGAGGGAGTAAAGGGGCTTCTTGAAGACGTGATTCAAGAAAGCGTCCATTCCGAGTTCCTCGTTACGAGCGATCATGGTTACGTGAACCACCTCGGAAACTCACCGTACTCCTTGTCCGATGAAGAGGAATCTTCGCTATCGAGCAAATTCAGTAGTCGGTTCCGTGAAATAGGGAATGGGCAGGCGTACCGGGTGCTTGAGAATGCTAATGTTATTAAAAGAGCAGGTGGCCATTACGTCGTGAGAGGACATCACAAATGGACGAAACGTGGGGCGACGAAGAAAATCATGCACGGTGGACTCAGTCTCCCCGAATGCATGACACCGATACTGCGGATCGATACGGCTGGGGGTAACTAACAATGACTGACACTTGGGACAAATTGCCACTGAATCTGATGGATGAGTTCGCAGAACGAGAGACGTATAACCGGTATCACTACCGGCCTGTGTATTCGTTACATAAATGGTGGGCTCGAAGACCAGGTTCAACTTTTAGAATGTTGGGATTGGCGACCCTTACTGACGACACCGTCAGTAAAGACGACATCCTTCGAGAAACAGACAATGGGAAGTTCGAAGGACTGTATCTCCAAAACCAAGGGGACAAATTTGAGGATTCAGTTGTACTCGATCCCTTCACAGGAGGTGGTACGACCCTAGTGGAGATGAATCGATTAGGTGCTCAGACAATTGGATACGAACTAAATCCTGTTGCTTGGTGGTCAGTAAAAAAGACCATTGAAAACGTCGATAAAAATGAATTAGAACGAGGTTTTGAAACGATACTTGAAGAGACACGTGATGAGTTGGATGAGTATTACACAACGAAGGACCCAGATACCGGGAAAGATTGTGAGGTGCTGCATTTCTTCCAATCTCAAGAAATCCCTTGTCTTACTTGTGACGAAAATGTTCGTCTTTCCGCTAAGCAAACATTAGTGCAGAAGAAAAAAACAGCCCCTGCATACGTGTATTGCCCTAACCTAGAGTGTGAAGATCCTATCAATGCGTATGACCACGAAATAGGTGATACTGAAACTTGCCAGCAATGTGGGAACGAGTTTGACCCGGGAGATGGTAACTATGGGTATGGAAAATACACCTGTAGTAATGGACACAAGCATGATGTCAAGGAGACTCTCCAAAGGCAGGAAAAGAAGCCAGAATTCCAATACGTCGCAATCCAATACATCACTCCGAGAGGAGAGAAGAAAATTAAGACACCGGATGAAGACGATCTTGAGAAAGTTCACGATGTGGAGAATGAATATCAATCTATTAAGGATTCACTCCCGGTTCCCTCACAACGTATTCCTGACGGTGACAAGACCCAGGCCCTCCTCAATTACAATTATGAAAGATTTGAGGAACTGTTCTCAACCAGACAAAAACTAACGTTTGGAACGTTATTGAATCTAGCTCAGAATCACGAAAATGACGATGTTGGTGAGTATGCAATAACTGCAATATCCAACTCCCTTGAATATAACAGCAAGTTATGCAAGTGGTATACTCGTACCGGAGGTTATGTTGGGAACGTATTCTCTCGTCATGCGTTCATCCCCCGTGTACAGCCGGTTGAAGCAAACCCTCTAAACAACCAAGACAATGTAGCTGCGTTAGAAGGGTTCTTTGACAGGGTACTGCGGGTTAAGACGTACTGCGATCAACCCTTTGAGAAATTCAAGAACCGGCAAACTGGGGAGGTGTACGATCTGGCTATACAGAATGAGAATATCTCAGAGAATAGATTAGAGAGCCTAAAGTGTAAAACCTCAGAAAGCATTAAGAAAGATGATGAATCAGTTGATTACGTAATTACCGATCCTCCTTACTATGATAATGTTCAATACTCAGAACTCTCTGACTATTTCTATGTTTGGCTTCGTGAGGGGCTAAAAGAGGAATACTCTGAGTTTTCACCTAAGTTAGTGCCTAAGACTCGTGAAATTGTCGCAAATAATGAAGCTAACAAGGACGAAGAGTTCTTTATAGAGGCTCTGACCAACGTATTCTCTGAATGTAATAGAGTACTGAAACAAGATGGGGAGATGGTGTTTACTTACCACCACAATGAGAACGAAGCGTGGTCTGTGATTCTTGAAGCTATCATTGAATCTGGGTTTACGGTCGCAGGTGCGTACCCTGTCCAATCCGAGATGCCGAACAATCCTCACATTTCCGACTTGGACAACGCAGAATACGATATTCTGATCTTCGCTAACAAGGACAAAGCTACTGAGGATACCACTCTAACCCAGTTACGGCAAGATCTTTTCTTTGAAATTCAAGAAATGATCGAGGAAGAGAGAAAGCGTCATAAAGATCTTTCACAAGCAGACCTTGGTGTAATCCTACGTGGGAAATGCATGTACTACTACTCGAAGCATTATCCAAACGTATACTCTGATGGGGCGAAAGTAGAAATTGATGAAGCCCTTAACACCGTTGATTCAGTCATTGAACAAGTTATAGAAGGTTCCGTAAATCTCCCACAGGAAATTGATGCCCTCACTCAGGCATATGCTGCATTCTGCCAACGGGGACAAGAGCAATTTGATGATCTGAACAAGCACCTTCTCGCCAAAAATTTGAATGTTGGCGATCTTGAGGATGAGAAACTCGTGAAGGGGTCACGAGAAAAGAAGGAACCGGTTACAGCTGATGAGCGAATTATCCACATCAAAGGGAAACTCAACAAAAACGGGAAAGATGGTGATGAGATACTTGACATCGATAAGGTACAGTATCTGTTCCATTTGTACAAGACGGACCAGAACACAGTTGAGTACCTGAAAGAATGGAAAACTGACGACCTAGAGGAACTTGCGGCCTTCATGGCTGAGGTTACGGGTGATGACCGCTACGAGAACGTAATGAATATGGGGATTTCCCAGTTCTAACAATGGCACTCCATCAAGGCTATAACATCGTGACTGAGCCAGTGGCGGACACCAGTAATGAGCTCACAGCATTAGAGTTCTTCCGTGAGTTGGCTGCTGACAAGCCCGTTGAGTGTCCTGTGACAGTTACGGGCCTTGATGACTTGCTCTATAACGCAACGGAAGATTCACGAAGCAAGTTAGTTCGAGAGTTACAGCAAGTGCTTCGACGAACACAGTCTATCCAATCCATGGACGCGGTTCAGTTCTACGTCAATGGTACTATTGTTGACGACAATGCGTTTCGTGTTCGAATTGAACGTAGCCAGGGAGGTGTGTACTTGAACGTTGGACAGCTCTTTGTGGAAGAACCGAAACCAGTCTCGGCCACTCACTCTGTCGCTCGAAAGTAGTAACCTACTGTGGCGTTTTCACACCAAATTCTTCCTCCAATATCAGTCAAAACAGAATCGGCAGCATACACTGAGAATAAATCTGAGTTGATGTTCGTTCGTATTTGATGGAGTTAGTACGGTTCTGTCATTTAACGTGCTTCCCTTTCAGGTAGTTCTTCTCACCTACGACTTTGCCGATGTTGTGTGATACATTCTTGTGTTCCGATTGAGTCAATAAATTCTTTGAGGACATTCAGAAGGTAGTGAGCAAGAGTTTAGAGATCATATAAATTTACTCGCCGGAATCTATAAAGTCGGAGATCGTGTGGCCACCAGTCGCCTTTTCCCGTTCCATCTTCGTGAGCAGTTGTTCTTTGAAGTCCCTCATGCGAGATTTAAACTCAGTCTGCATCTCCTGCTTCGCAATCTTATCTACAACATTCTGCATTAACTTCTCTTGATCACGTTTCACTGAATGAATGATTCGGTAGCGCTTTTCTAGGCCATCCTCTGCATCCTCATCCAATGATACAAGCCCACAGCCGATTCCGTAGTCAAGGAACTTGTCATACATCATTAGGCATTCCTCTCGTTGGTAGTTCTTGAGTTCGTATTGGAACAACTCCCGCCACTCTTCGTAATCGAAGTTGTCATGTCCTTGGCGGTGGTGCTGATTGATGATTGTAACAACCATATCTCGCAACTTGAGATACCACGAGGATGAATAAGTGAAATCAATATACTGCTGGTACGGAACTCCTTTTTCGAGTTTGTTGTCTAAGTAATCATCGAGCTCCTCATCACTATGGCCGGTGAAGGGATCATCCCGTGATCTCTTGAACACTTTCCGATAGATGCGGCAATTGTTCCCCGGTGTAGCAAGGTTCCATGTAATAACATTGCGCCCAACCTCCTGTGCTTTGTAGTGTATCTCCATTTCTGGTATTTGCCGGGAGGCCATGACGAACTCGGTTATTTCCGGCAGAATACCAATGGTTTCCTCAAGGTATTTGTCCACATCCACATCATCTGCCAAGTTATCCTCGATAACTTCGATTTTCTCATCGAAGTTCATCAATTTGCTTAGCAGCCGGGACGTAAGACGTCGTTCACACTCGACGAATAGAGCAATCTCTTTTGAGTGGGATGCGACTAGTACATCCAAATTGTGTTCTTTCTCGTGGAATAATGGCTCCGTTCGAATATATGTATAATCAATGCTGCTACGCTCCTCAAAAGCGGAGATAATGATATTAAAATCGTCAGTCTCCTCACGGTTTGTGTTGATCTCATTATTCACCTTCTGCCGATACTCGCTAAATAACTCTTCCTCAAGATCCTCTTCCTTCGACTCCGTCTTCTCATCAAACTCCTCACGTTCTTTCTCATTGAGGCGGCCTATTCGAGTTGAGAGATCCCTGTCAGTCATGCCTCTAGTAATTGTGCGTTGGAATCGAATTTCTCTACAACAAACCGATAAAACCGCATGACTGAATCGAAGCTTGATCCGTGCTTCGGAAGGACAGACATTTGCCGTCCGTCAGTCGTGAGAGAGAACATACCTCCGTTTTCCTCATCAATAACGCGACTCGTCAGCAACAAACTCCCTTGTTCGGCTGAGGTGTTGTATGGATAGAAATCTTCATTCTTCAGACTCGTAATGAGGTCATCTGCGTCCTCGTAGTCTAGCCCAGTGTTGAGTTTGATTTCGAGCGATTGCTTATCAAATACTTCCACACCCTCTTTCTCAACCACATCAAGCTTTGAGGATTGTATCTGTTCGTTCATCTCCGCGACTCTCGACACAGTCATGTCGATGACAATATTATTGAAAAAGAACTCTGCGTCTCCACTGTTCATCACAATTCCCCCCTCGTTTCCAAGCGTGAAACTAGCCTTTGTCGGGATTTCGAATTCTAATTTTGTTGGTGTGATGCCGTAATCCATCTTTGCTTCTTCGAGCGTTTGTGCGGCATCATCGCCAGAATATTCTTCCCGTCGCTCAAACTCTGGCCTTCTTTCCTGCTGCGATCGGGCTTCCTGCCCGAACTTTTCGCCGATGAACCTTGTCAAGCGGCAACCTTCGATATTTAGCACCTCATCGGATATTGCGTCCATATCATTCGGCGGTATCCACAGATGGTAGATACCCTCGTTCCCCAGAATAACGGGCTTGGCCTTTCGTCTAATGTCCTCTGCCGAGTTCAATGTAAAAATAATCGGCGTCCCCGTTTCTTCGTGCTCGTAGAGATACAGATGTACTTCGAACTTTCGGCGGTATTTTGTATACGAAGTGCTGAGGTGGTAAAATTCGCCTTGCCTAGAAACCGCGAAGTCAATAGCGAACACTTTGACAATATCTTCGAGATCAAGGTTCGACGAGAGGCAAATAACCCTGAAATTGTTGCGTCCATCCTCCCGAACTCGTTGCGTAGCAGACTCTAAGAGGTTCTCAAGTGTCCGCTCGTGAAATTCAGCGGATGTAGACATTCAGTATCCAACCTACTACTGGTTCTATCCGGAGCTACTTGTGCATTTACACAGTGGGTATATATATGTTGACATTCCGACAGACAGACATTCCGAATACAACACCGCGATCTAGAGTACCACCCTGACCGATATTCGACGTATTATCTGTACCACTTTGACAAATGTTAGAAACAAAGGATTCCAACTAAGCAAAGAAATATGAATTACATCCCTTCAGCGCCAAAGTCACTTGGGGAAGATGATTGGTGGTATAATTGATATTTCTAAAGTTTCTATCCCCCAATATTCGGCTTTGGACGGACGTCTGTCGGTAGAATCGACTGATCCTACACCGTGGTGGGCCTGCTCCATGGGTGCGAATTGGTAGGCAAGCAGTTTGGAGCATCAGTACAACTTGGAATACCAGGCAACATCACAGACAGTTATCCAACGAGCAAAAACGGACCTCACCTTGTCAATTATTAATACGTGAGCAATTGTCTTGGTTCACTGTGAATCGCCAGACGGAATCGACCCCCGTGATGTGGCATTACGAACTTGATCCGCGGGATGGTGGGTTTCTTTAAAAGGAAGTCCCCGCCGTCTTGTGTATCAGAAACGTAATGCAGCGACACGGGCGCGACGGGATTTGAACCCGCGGCATCTTGGTCCGGAACCAAGTGCTCTGTCCGCTGAGCTACGCGCCCTTACGACCGCGTACCCTCGGCGAGCGTTTAATGCTTCTGACTTAGATCCTTTT
>LKMJ01000526.1_pt1 | contig 29516 bp, 31 predicted proteins | sample 643391 | NCBI WGS metagenome assembly LKMJ01 (sample SAMN04112250, study PRJNA286221) | soda lake metagenome | biome: soda lake; feature: Kulunda Steppe; material: water; isolation source: sample PL-Br10 brine of Picturesque Lake | place: Russia: Kulunda steppe | collected 2010-07 | reverse complement strand
GCGCGCGCGCGCGCGCGCACACACACACACACACACACACACACACACACACACACATGCGCAACACGGCATATGCCTCTGCACGAAGCAAGCAGTAGCTAGCAGCGTGGGCAAGGGCTATTGCAGTCATATGTGTTGGCGCGGACAAGGCTTGCGTCCCTCCTGCAGGTGCTGCCGCTGACTGACCCCGGCCCACCCAGCCAGGCCCCCCCTCACCTCCTCATACTTCTGCATCCGCGCAGCCTTGGGCATGGACAGGAGCATCAAGCGCATCTCCCTGGGGGCGAGGGGCACAGGCAACAGGTGGTGGGTGTGAATGGGGGCGCAAGGCGCGTGGGCGGCTCGTGGGCACGGCTGCAGGTCTGGCGAGCTCACTCTTCTTTGTTCCAGAAGGGCAGCTCCATGCTGGCTGGCAGGGCCGCCCGCCTTCCCGGCTAGCAGCGCAGTCGCCCAAGACCCGGGGTGGGCCGTCAGCACGAGGGTGCCGGGCGCACACGCATGCACCCGTTGCAGGGCTGCACACACACACACACACACACACACACACACACACACACATGCCTGCCTACCTGTCCTTGGGGTAGGACATGTCAGTGATCTGCCGGCTGACCTCGTTCATCTGCGGCTTGAAGCTGTACTCGGGCGCGGCGGCCACTGCGCTGCTGCTGCCGCGCCGTGCGTGAGGCGCAGACCGCGGACGTTCCTGCGGAAGGGGGGGAGCAGAGGGGAGCAGGGGGGCAACGCCAGCATGGGGGCAACGTTGTTTTGTGCGCACATCTGAGCTTGCGTGCACACCCACACACATGCGCACACTCACACACGTACACTCACACGCACTCACACACACAAGACCCACATGCATGCGATGCGACTGCATGGGCACGGCACTTCAGCCTCTGATGAGCGCGGGCGCACAGGTCCCCTCCTCCTGCTCTTGCAAGCACGCTCTTACTGCAGGCCCTCGGCCGGTTGGCCTGTCCGCCAGCCCTCGGCCCCCCCTGAAGAACAACCTCCTCTTTGCAAACAGGTGCCCCCTGTGTGGCGCGGCTGCCCCACCTTTGGCACGCAGCGCCCAAACGCGGTGGCGGGGCCAGCTGAGCGCGGCACCCCCCGCTCGCGCGCGCCTGCCGGCTGCAGCGGCCCCCCGGCCTGGCCCCCAGGCAGGTGCTCCACCGGCCCCTGCCCGCTGTACTCAGTGCCCATCAGCTTGCTGTGCAGCAAACCTGCCCGCGGTTGGCTAGGCCTCTGCTGCTGCTGCTGCTGCTCGCTGCCACTTGGCTGGCCCCCTGGGTAATGCGAGGCGGCAGCTGGGGTTGCTGCAGCAGGGGCCCCCCAGCCCGCACCCAGCCCTCTCTGCGCGCTTGTATGTGCAGCGCCGGCAGAGGCCTTCGCGTCCCCAGGGGCGGCAGCTGTGCCTGGGCCGCAACCGCCACCGCGCCCAGCCCCTCGGCCAGCAGCGCCCCCTCCGCGGCTGCTGCCAGGGCGCTGCGCCTGTGCGCGGCTGGCAACAGCCGCAGGCCCCTGCCCCTCGCTGCCGGCATGCGCACGCAGCTGCTGCTGCAATTGTTGTTGTTGTTGTTGTTGCTGCTGCTGTGGGTGCGCAATGGCTGTTGGTGTGGCCGGGGCTTGGGTGGCCCCACTGCCGCCGGCACCGGTGCCCCTGTTCATGCCCGGCTGGAGGTGCTGCTGCAGCTCTTGTGCCTGTGCGCCTGCTCCCTCCCAGCTGGCTGTGGACGCAGAGGCTCCATGCGCGGGCTGCGGCAGCGACGCCGCCTCCCCCTGGCTGCCCTCCTCCCAGCCGCCGGCGCTGCTGCCTGCGCCGTTACTGTGCGCACCGCCCGCGGCCATGGCCTGCCGGTGCAGCCGGATCTGCAGCTGGATGTGTTCCAGCTGCCGCCGCGCATCGCTGGTGCTGGTGCTGAGGGTGGGGCTGGCCGCGCGCGCGTGGCTGCTGCCGGGGGCGGTGCCGGTACTGCTCTGGGCGCGGGGGCTGTGCACCTGCCTGGAGGTGGCGCCTGCCTCTTCTGCGATGCTGCCTGCGCCGCAGGGTTGAGGAGCACAGGCGCCACACATGTGTAAGGGCAAGGCAGGAAGAGAGGCACGTGTTGATGCCCCTCACCTGTTGCCAACACCTCTGCCAACACGCAGGGAAACATATGGGCCGAGTGGAGGGCGGAGGCCCCCCTCCTCCCGCCCAGCAAGGCCTGCATGCGGCTAGCTGCAAGCGCGCTGCCTAACCAGTGGCTGGTGTGCATGCGGGGCAGGCAGTGCCTACACCTCTGCGTGCGTGTGCGTGTGTGTTGTATGAAGCAAAGAGGCGCATGAGGCTGCGGGCCCCCTGTCTGACCACCAGCCACGGAATGCCACCCCTCATGCCAGCTCGCTGCTGCATGCATGCACGACCCCACACACCGAGTGTGTGCTGCGCGCTAGCAGCCTCGGATTGGGAGGCGCTCTGGACCGAGCTGGCCGCCCAGAGGTCGCTGATGTCAAAGGGCCCGTCCCCAGCGCCTTGGCCCAGCGTGATCTGGTGCATTGCCTGCAAGGGACGGCATGCGAGAGGTGTCGAAGGACTCCAAGGCTCTGGAAGGCTCAGAGGCTCAGAGGCTTTGGGAACCTGAGACTGGTACCCCAATGCGAACGCTGGGTCTGTGGCAAGCGCACCGCATGGGACGGAGGGCGGCGATTTGCGCGCGCACGGGCGGGCGGACGCACCATGGCGGGGCAGGATGGGCGGGCAAGCAGGGTGCTGAGAGACGGTGGCCACCCCAAGTCGCACACACGCACACAGAGGGATGAGGCAAGCAGGGACTGCCTGCACCCATGGAGGCAGTGAGATGGCCCCCAGGCTACAGCGCAGCTCAGGTGTGCACGTGCACCAGATCCGCCCATGGGTGGGCTGCGCCGCCCCATGGGGCAGCTCGGGCGCATGCACGTGCGCATGACGCTTCACCAAGCCTGGCGCATACCCACCTGCGCCATGCGCTCCTCCAGCATCCGCAGGTCCCCTGCTCGAGGGCCCTTCCTGCCCTGCCCTGCGGCAGCAGCGGAGCGGCCTCCCCTGCTGTCCCCTGTGCCGCCGCTGCTGCCGCCCGCGCTGATGCTGCTGCCCCCCTGGGCGCTGCCTGCACTCATGGTGTAGCTCTCGCTGCTGCCCTCCTGCGCCCCGCCCCCTGCCCCCCTGCTCCCTGCCGCTCGGCTGCTCACGCTCGCGCTGTCCCCCTCCGTGCCGGGCACCTCCAGGCGCTGCCGCTTGCCCCCGCTGCTGCTGCTGCTGCCCTCCTGCAACTGCCCGGCGTCAGCTGAGCCAAGCGCGCCAAAGACGGGGGTGCAGCGGCTGGCGGCCTGGTGGCCAAAGCTGAAGTTGTCAGCCATGCCCCAGCTGAGTTGACCCTGCAGCACGCATGTTGTGGCTTGGTAAAGAGGGGAGCGGTCTTGTGTGCCTGTTGAGGCCTGCCAGCAAGCCTGGATGATGCTGAACATGCTCCTATGGCCCGCCTTCACAGCGCATGCTCATGTGGCCGCACACGTGCAGGCCCAATTGGCGGCCGCCGCAAGGGTGGACAAGGTGCGCAGCTTGCACAAGCGCGCTGTCATAGAAGCAGGAGCGCTGTTGCTCAGGCTGCAAGCAGAGCATGAGCATGCGGGCATGCCGCACAGTCACAACACTACCTCACGGCACCATGCCTACCACGCAGGGGCGGCGCTGCCATCATTGCATCCTCACATCTCCACCGCACCTGTGAGACCGCCTCATCATCCACATACGGGGTCGCCTGTGCCTCTTGGATGCCTGCGCCCATACCCAGCGTCAGACTGCCTACGCCACTCTGCCAGCCTGAGCTTGCCTGCATCAGCGACTGCTGCTGCTGCTGCTGCTGCTGCTGCTGCTGCTGCAAGGGCAGGGATTCAAGCAGAGCCCGGGCTGTGCGCGCCTGTGGGTGGAGCTGCTGCTGGACCAGGTCCTCGCAGCTCCGGTGCAGAGGGCTCTGGGGCCGCTGCCGCTGTTGAGCGGGAGGCCGCTTGAAGGGGCTGTCCTGCAGTGCCCCAGGTGCCTCCTCCTCTATCGTGTCCATGCCCAGTGCCACCCCCCCCTGCCTCAGCACAGAACTGCTAGCCCCCAGGTTGCTGGACCCATGCCGGTCCCTGCCTGCTGCTGGGCTGCTGGTCGTGTGCGCTCGGTCGACCTCAAACCCCAAGGAACTCATGCTGCTGCCCGGGGACAGGAGCTCACCCTCTGCGCTTTCCCCATCACTGCTGTCAGTTGCCGCTACAGGCATTGGAGCTGCATAATCATATACAGAGCATGACAAAAGGATCAATTAGGTGCCACAATTGCAAGCATGATGCAATCCAGGATGCAGACAAGTCAATTGACTGCATTAGGCGTTTGACCCAGGAGCACACCTGGCGCATGCTGAGCCATTCTCCGCTGCATTAACAGCTGCTGTATCCTCTCGTGCTTGCTGAGAGTAGCAGAGTTGCTGCTACTGGGGCTGGTCGTGGCATCCTCGTGGCTGTTCTTCCTTGCTGCTGCTTCATCCCCCCCCTGGGGAGCCAGGCCGAAAGTTTGACGCCGCTGCAACAGCAGCGCCTTAATCCTCTCCGCTCTACCTTCATCGTTACGGCTGGCCATTCTACTTCTTCGACGAAGGCCTCAACGCAACCGTTGACCAGCTGACGCAGGCATTTCTGCCCACTCATTCATTACAACATCTCCCAAATGTTTATCCAAAATAACCAGTACTTAGATGGTGTAATGATTCAGGTGTTTACTGATCAACCAACTTTGCTGTTTGGGCAGAGAGGAGATTTCCCCTGGGCAGCGTAGGCCAGGGAGTCTGTCTCTGTCCTATGTTGCAAATTCCCGATTCCACAGCTAAATGGCATCATGCAGTAGAGGGGAAACATGCAGCAGAAGGGCATCCATGTACATGTCCCATGCGAAAATGCTGCATGCATGCTGGCCCAGACTTATGATGTAAGTCCCCATACCCTCAATTGATGCCCTTTTTGTGTAACATGAGCTTTGTCATTCAATCTAGCATTGCTAATACAATGCATCCAAGTCCATGTGTTCACAGGCGAGTTTACGTAAGCTGTACACATCTGAGAAGTTTCGAAGTGTTTTCCTCTATGCTTGCTCTATGCTTACAAATGTATTCGTTCCCAAGCAAAATAAGGGGCTTTGCCTGTATACTGCAAACAGGGTTCGTAGAAATGACTAATTTAAGTTAGCAAGTTGGCCCAAGGCTACTGTCCGCAAGACCGGGTAGCAAAGCTGTAGCGTAGCCTAAGCATGCAACCCTGGTGAATTGACTGTTAAATAGGGAATGAGGAGGGTGAACTAACAAGAATACCCCTGTTGGTTTAATTGAGCGAGAGGTTTGGAGCTCCTGCAAGCACCAAGAAAACCCCCGCCATCAAAACTGGGAAGAGAGTTGTTGGTGAGGGTCAGGAGGGCTCTGTAATGAGCCATGTGCTCTTTCTGTGCTTTGTTTTGGCCTTGTATTAATCGTTTCCTCATTTCAGACTTTTCATATCATGGATTTATCTCAGGCTGGCAATGCCTAGCAGGCCGAGTAGTCTATCCATCTGGCTGACGGACTAACCCTGTCATGCCGAATCACAGTCGTTTAACAGAAATGACATTCATCAACTGCTCTGAGGGCAGGCCAGCGGGCAGCAGCGCCAAGCACACAAGATTATTTCGTCAAAATACCTGAGTCCTGCTCACCCAAATCTCACTTCACATCCAGAACCATCTCCGAGCTGCTGCCCGCTGAGCCTTTTCCCCCCAGCCACACGCCATTTTTTATACACAGCTCACTGCAAATAGACGCTTGCGCACCGGTCCTGAGCAAGAAGCATGCCTGTCACTTCTCGAGTGGTGTACCATGGTGTTGCAGCGAGGAGAGGCGGCTCGCCCGTCCAGAGTAGCCTTAAACCATGCTTCAAAGGACCTTAATGCTATAATGTGCATTCTGGCTTATTCTGCGCTGGAACATATGATGCTGCTGCCACCCATTTATATATCCCGCAGAGGCTGCTGCCTCTGCTCTCATCCTCACTCAGAGCCGATCAGGCTCGTGTCACATGGGGATGTCATGCCCCTGGCCAGGTGGCCAGTGTCTCAGAGGTGTGCACCAGTGTCCAGGGAAGTAGGTTATGATTTTAAGGAGATGAGATTTAGTCACAAAAACCAAAAACATCTGACTGACTTCCCACAAATGGACAGTGACAACGATTTGGCAATGACACAAATCTGGCGTGACATGCCCCATGTGAACTAACACTTTTATTTTTTGATTTTTGTCGCATACAATTTAATGTGTGTTGAGGTCTAGTTTGACTTTTTTACTTGACACCAGTGCATGCCAAGCTCACTGAGGGATGGCTCTGTATGACATTCGTATTTATGTATTAATCATGAATATCTATTTATAGATGGTCCCCATCAATCCACATGAGATATTTGCAAGCGCACTTTGTGGCATTTATGTGCAAGTGTGTTTTAAATCTACGGTGTCAATTGAAAGATGGGTAACATAGGTCACATAGCTGTACTCGCCAAACGAGGGCAGCTTAGCTGAAGCCTTAAAGGCCTGCAACCTGAAGCAAAACTATGAAGGCGCTCATAGGGGAAGAAAGGTAGTGTCTAAAAGCCAGAGGTTCTTGGTGAATCAAAACTCAAAAGAAAAACCCACGGACGGTCGAAGGCAATTCACAAGCACCCAAGGGCAAGATCAAGGCAAAGGATGACCTCTGAAGAGATGAATATGAGCAAGGGTCGCTGACTGGCTACTTCAACGAGCCAGCTGCCAGAGCGCTCACACGTTTGCAAGCCAGCCCACAAGTTTGATCTTGAAGGTTGTGAATTGAAAGATAGATCAGAATCCTTTCCTTATATAATTCAGTATGTACTGGACTTGATCAGACCATGTGGCTTCAGGACTGCTCTCAAACCTAGCAGTCAGCCTCTGGCTACATGCCTTACAAATTTACAAGTTTGCAACTCTGGCTAAATGCCTTACCCTACATAAGCGGTTGAATGCATGTTTTGTGTGATTATTCATTATAATAGCTAACATGCACAGTGTGGTAGTAATGCAAGTCCTGAAAGTTTGCAACTTTCTTTCTGATACTCTGGACCTTTTCTTAGTAATGCAGAATTATGGCAATCTTGCAAAGTGTGGTAAGAGCGGCATATTTTCTAATCGCATCCTTAACAACCCCATTAAACAGAAATTATACTCGATCATGTTTTGATTGGATGGTCAAAGACTCAACCAGAGAAGATACAAAGCAGCAATGATAGTGGCAGGTAGAAGCCATAGCCAGAAGGAGGATACAATGATCAGATAAAGCAGAGCTCCAAGGTTAGTCTAATGATTGACGCATTACACAATTTAAACGCAATGGATAGCCTGGGGGTGAAATAACAGGATGAAAGAGCCGCCACAGACCCTGCAGATAAAAAATCCAATTGTCCATCACTTAAGTAACCTGAAAGAGCAAGATAACCTGAACTCTCAAGTAAAGTGAAGAGCAGAGAGCAAAGCAAGCAAGCAAGAAACAAAGAGGGAAAGAGCCATCAGGCTTCACCCCTATGGCCTGTACTGAGAGAGGGCGCCTACAAGCACCTGGGAGACCTCCACCAGGAGAACAGGTTTTCATCTCAATTGGCTCAAAATGATTTGCAGTGGGCATTCTTCACCACCCCTTTCAAGCATGTTGGCAAACAACTCATTGTTTGATCCAAACCTGATTACATGCCCAGCAAAATTCAGTGTAGAGCGCGAAAAGGCCAATGTCACACAACGCTGACGTGAATCATCATGGACTGACATTGGATTTTCAGTGTAGCATCCTCATAGACAACTTGTGTACCAACAGCTTAAAAAGCTCTGTGATTGCCAACATGAAAGAGCAAGACGCAGCCGCTTTCTGTGGCAAGCCCAGTAAAATCCGTATACCAGGCAATGTTTCCCATCAATCCCATGCAAGTATGTGTGGAGTGCAAGCAAGCCTTGAAGTATTTGACACTCTGCAGAAGCTGAACTAGGATCCAACAGTGCTTGGTTTTTGAATAAATACAATATCGAGTGCTTTGTATGCGAAGATAGCAATGGTCGTATCTAACTCCCAGGAAAACCCTTTCAAGATTAAATTGAGCACTCTGGCCACATCCTCTGCCTGCTTGCTCAGTAGGTACCAGAACTGGTGAAGAACTCAGTTTTGTCCCTTGCCCACTCGCCTCCTTTGCACTCAAAGTAATCAGTCATGAAGACCCAGTAGCAAGGGTCACCCTGGAGCACCTGTGCCGCAACCAACACATGCATGCACCTTCATGGGGGCATCAAGAATTCTATCTGTGCCGCAATCACAACTCTTGTGCCATGACCAGCACTGGAGACACTATAGAAGCTGGCAAATATTCATCATCCTGGGATGAGCCTGGGGGGCAGTTTTGCTCAAAGGCTCTACCACCCAAGGAAATGCGTTCTCACCGAACCTTCCAGGTATTGAGAACATAAATTCTCCAATGTCTAGGAAACAAATCTGGCCAAGTCCAGTTTTGAGTTATACATCGAGGATTGCATCAAACCTGATGTTTGTCTTGGCTGCAAGTCTGGTATGATGCTGCCTTTCCCACACTGTTGACATGGGGCTGTTGAGCTGGAGGTATGGTCAATCATTCATACAAGCAAGTTGCCTGACGGCTTGAATAAGCAAGATTGGGAGACTCAAGTCCCCTATCTATTCTTGTTTCAGATGGGATTATGTATGGGGCGAAAATGGCTGTATTCTACTGCAACAATACCCTTTGCAACCTACCAAGTCATGGGTCGGGTTGTTTCTTGTAAATATTCTTTGCAAGGCAAGGTATACTATGAACTAGATAGAACCACTCACAATTGTATGCAACTCAAAGTCGTAGCCATTGGTGCGCACAGGATCCAGCTTGTTGCCAATGCTCTTTGTGAAGGCTGTGAAGCACTTGTCCGAGGTGCATACCTACAGGACAGTGAGAAGAAAGAGGATATTCCTTGCCTCTGCAATGACTCCCCGTGAAAACGCATGCCTTTGCTCTTAGGATTCCACCATTAAAGATATTGTAAAGATTTCCCTGACCAAAAAAAGCATGATCAATTGCACAGAATGGAGCATTTCACCTCAACCCCAATAAGCAAGAATTAATCATGATTTTTTTTCTTTCTTCTCTTCACAGCTCAACAAGCATGGGCAGAGATCTAAGCCCCACCTGTTACTCCTGTAGAGTTGGTCAACGCCTTACCTTGCCCAGGTCAATGTAGGTAGATTGCAGAATGTTGATGTTGCTAACTTAAAACTGCAATTTCCTTATTTTGAGACATTGGTAAGGAGAGGGGAGGTTGGAGGGTCCAAAGAGTCCTTTTTCTAAGCATCCGTGCAGCAGGCTCAGCAGACTCAAAGCAGCAGACTCAGTATACTCTTTCATCAGACAAAGCATATTATCAAGTTGATATTGTGTCAACGAGTGAGCAAGGCTGATTGCAAAGAGCAAGTCTGAGACACACAAACACACACATACATGCATACAAACAAGAAGACATGAAGTGAACACATTTAAAGCGTACTTACCTGGCCTATCTGGATAAAGACACAGTTGTTGGGACAGAAGGGGCTGCTAGGAGATTGGCCATGTAGATCGCTGAAGATATCAAGCCCTATCCGCTTAATCCAGTCTATCCACCACCTGGGAACAATCAACAATTTACCTTGGTCAAATAGTGTCAGCCTTGGCCAATGGTAGTAGCCAGATGGCAAATCTCACTGAGCATGGCCCTGATTGCTACTGCTCCTGTCGCTATTTCTACTACTACTGCTGCTGATGGCTCTGCTGCTGCTCCTCTTGCTGCTGCTAGTCCAGCTACTGCTCTTTTGCCACCAATCTTCAGACACATCATCTGCAAGGCCCCTATTTTAGCATGAACTTGGTTCCTCTGCTCTGGCCAGGCGAACTTACTGAGTCATATTGCGAGAGCGCTCTACTGGCCTCCGACGCAGCCTTGGCCTCCGCCATCAATCTTGACCTCAAGCATCTGTGCTGCACCTTGAGCGACCACGTCGCTGGCAAATCTTTCAACCTAAGATAAGAACACATTGCATGTTAATGAGTATCACCGGTTGTTAATTTACAAGCTTGGTGCATGTGTTTAGCTCAGACATGGGGCTGCTTAAAGAGCAAACAGAGAGTACTGTGAGAATAGCATGACAGGGCAAATATTGAGCTAAGTTGTGCCGATTCAAGTGATGCATTGCCATCAAGCCTTGAAAGCACAGGGAATAAGGGGTATGATATGATGGTTGCTGAAATTGGAGGAAAAGATTCTGATAAGCTTGAGAATCACATAACCCAATGCAGTAAGCCCTTGGCTAGGGATGGGTAAATACGGTCTGATCCAATTCCAAAGAGACGAAAAATAGCTTGAAACGAGGCTCTACAGAGGCTCTACAAAGGCTCGACGAGGCTCTTCCTAAACCCTATTTACCCATCCCTACCCTTGGCCCATGCTGGAGCAACATCTCTTGTTCTGCTGTCAATGCCCAAGTTCAACGAAAGGCCTAGGTCATTCAGTTGCTGTATATAACAGATCATTTGCCAAATTGCAATCAGATTGATTATATGCACTATCATTCAAGTATGACCTAGATTTGCCTAGATTTAGCGGGACAGTTTGTGCTTTTGATCAATCAATGCAATTTCTTGCTCTATGGCTCTTCTGTTTGCTCAACCTTACAAGTTTTCTAGTGTGTGAGTGTATGTGTATGTGTGTGTGAAGTGTGTGGTGAGGGAAAGAAAAAGAAAGACAGAGGGGGGTGAGCACGCACAGTAAGAGAGAGAGAGAGAGAGAGAGAGAGAGAGAGAGAGAGAGATGCATAGATGGATGGATGGATAGAGGGTATGTATGCAAGAGTGTGTTTGTGTCTAGCGAGCTGCAAGGATTTCACTCGACATGCCTGGATAACTATGCTCAGAATTAAAACAAGATAACAAGCAGATTGAGGTTTTGAATATCTCTGGCATGGTAGGTAGTTTGCACATTAGTCACACTAGCAATTAAACAAATTATCCCAATGAAACTATCCCAATGAAATAATCCAAATGATGACCTCAACCGCATCCCTCGTCTGCGTTGAAGGCCTCACCTGCACCTTCCAATGAAATTTCCAATTAGATGCCTTCTTCGCATCAGTAAACTGCACTGGCGCAAAGCGCCAGCCCTGGGACTTGCAGAAATCCTCCACGCGTGTATGCATTCCTCCATGCCTGTCGTCAAGACAGTATGCAATACACACCCAGCACGTCGGTAAAGACAACCTTGGAGCACTTTAAGTCCAGCCAAAAAGTTTGCAATTCAGCTCATTCAGTAGTTTTTAGCCTAAGACCAGCCAGAGCTTTAAGGCATTGGATATGAAATTGAAGACAGCGGCAACAGATTGCAGTGTTTACATGCAAAGCATGAGACAAGGAAAATAAGCAGTGGATGCATGACCCATGAAATTTATGGCGAAGCTCTATGCAGAATATTGTTCAAAGTTGTGGGGTGACTTGTGGTCGTTGCTGCTCATCCACTCCAATATTTAAATGTGACGCAGGCACTGAACCACTGGAACTGCTCATATTTCCAGCCTTTGCAGGCCAACAAGACCAATAGTTAAGCAGCCTTGGCCACTTTGAAAATGTTGCGATCACATGTTTTAATCACAACACGGTTACTAATCTTTGACCTCAACAGCATTAAGATACAAGTCTCATGGCCCAATAGCACAGGTCTTAATTACAAAGTAACACGATCACGCTGACAACAACACACATCCTACAGGATGAATTGGGGACATGGTGCTTCTAATACAGGACCAATTTATTCCCTAAAACTCACACCAATAATGCTTGTGAGGATTTGCTTTCTTTCCCAGCACCAATAAACCCTTGCTTGCACCTGAGGCAATGAATCAGATTGTAAAAGTCACAGGCCAAGGCACTCACAGGTCTTGGGTGATTGGGTTAAACTGTCCCACTCACTGGTCGCCTGGGCAGGAAGAGACCATCACGAATGGCTTGTACTGGCGACCACTAAATTGCAGGTACTTATTGACCAGGTTGTTGTTGTCCAGGCCTTGCGCATGCTCCATGTACTTCGTAATGATGGCCTTTGAAAAACTGTCTAGGCCGCGTCCCCCCAAGTCTCGTCCAATTAAAATCTGCATAGCAGTTTTTTCTATCAATTTGGCCAGTGATTCGGCGGTGATTGCTTTTCAGCATCTAAGGGGTCACAAGGATGCCCACAAACATAAAGTTGTGCTCATCATAAGTTTAGGCACAAACAAATTGAAGTTGTGTAAAAGGTGGTGCCTCATGAATCAGCTTTCAGGCAAGCAAGTATGATGATCAACATCAGAAATTCCTGTGCATAAGGGACATCCATACTATAAGGGGCTCAAACAGGACATCCTATTGAGTATTAGGTCATTTCTCTTTAGGCAATTTGCAGTGATGGTATTCTGTTCTTGTATCGATGTGTGTATCAAGTTCCTCGTTCTATATTGCTACGCTGCTGCAAGATTTACCTTGGAGCTAGCAATGAATAGAGTTTGTTTCCCAAGCACAAGCACAGAGATTTTATTTGTAACTTCAACTTCACTAAGTGGAGTCCCCTAACCTGGACCATAAAACTCATGCCCCTTTTTGCTATCATCATTTACAGCATGATTGGCACTAAATATTTCAAATCTACAACAATCCCCCTTGTTTAACTCACATGGCCCATGATGTGGTCTTGCTTTTCTGCTCTTGGCATCTTGTGGTATTTTCCACCATACCCCTGGCCATCGCACTTGCCGTCTACACATAAGTAGGCATGCAATTCCGAAATGTACCATAGTTGCTTGTTTGAGAGGCAGACTAATTGAAATCAAATCCACGGTAGCAGTCTTGAAACCCAGACATCCATTTTTACTGTTGTTCTGCCAGGAGCCTACCAGGTAACAAGGAAGACGGGTGTAACTCTGTGGGAAAAATGCTAGTGTCATCTTCTTCGTGAGCACACTTAATCGATTGATTTGCAAGCTAGGACAGAGGAATCAGGGGTAGTTGGCAGAAAATGGGCTTTAAAAGTCACAACTATAGAGGAAACTGTTTGCCTAACATTACACGTGGGTGGAAATTGCAAAGCAACTTAAGGCAAGTGCACGGGGGTTAGGTCAATGTGAATGAGGGTGGGATGCGCTTCCAGCATTTTTGCATTTGCATCGTGCTGGCTGCAACACCTCGCAATTTTTTGCTTTTAGGCAGGCTAGACTTGGCAGGGAAGGAAGCCTTGCTGCCTATCCCCTGAATTCTCACATCAGCTTGCAAAGCATAATTCACAGCCTAGAACAACAACCAACCCTTTAGCATTGCAATGCACCATTGGCACATCACTTTTAAGCAGGCACTCCTGTGCTCAAGGAATTCTGCTCCCGAAAGCAGTCTGAAACCTTCTGGGATGTCGTCCCTGGTGGATGCAAACACATGTGTGCGCGAGTGCATGTTTGGTTGGAAGGGAAAACGTACGCATGTGGGCATGTGCTAATGCGTGCGAGCATGTGTGCGTGCGCGCACATGCGTGTGTGGTGTGTGTTGTGCTTGGGGGGGGTGTTGTGTTGTGTGTATGTGTGCGTGCGTGCACATGATTTTGCATGTTCACATGTGCACAAGCCCTCATGACTGAATCAAACTGGTGCCCTTGTCATCTCATGCAATCATCTGAGACTCATTGCAATGCAATAAAAAATTACTATCAATCCAGCTGGCCTCCCCATCCCCCTGGCTTGGTGCCAGCAAGGAGCACTCACATGTACGATAGCCTGTAGAAGTCAGAAACTGGCATCGTGCCGTGCCTCGGGTAGGTCTCGTGAGTGACGTGTAAACCTTTTAAAAATTCTGATGAACTTTTTCTGTCTATTTAAGTCTGCACGCCAATTTTTGAGGAGGAAATAAATATTGTGCACGCAAAAATAGTTACACATAAACTTAATGTGCCAGATTCGGTGCATTCCTCGCAATGCGAGTTCTAGAACTGTAGATATACAAGGGGAGTGAATACACTATTGATTTACTCATTGGTGCTTTCTATTTAAATTGTATATTGCAGGCCTAATGGGTTCCAGCTAAGAGTCATGGATTGGGAATTACTCATGAAGTGGATGACGTTGTCTACGCGTGTGTACACGTGCAGCCTCTCGTCTCCCCACAAATCAGGAAGCACTTGCTGTACCCTGAACTCACCGCCACCACGTACAAGGGGATATTTTGAAGATGCTCGTACAAACTATTCGCAACTCATCAAACCCTGTGCACCTTTAAAGGTCAAATCCCACGCTGGCATTGCTGGCAATGAGTGCGCAGATGCCGTGGCCATGTATCAGGCAACACACATTGATGCAAGCCATGCAGAGACAGGATGGCACGTGTCGGCATTGGTGGTAACCCGTTTCATGACATAAACTGGCTTGCCTTTAAAAGGAACACTTCCCTTCAAGCAAAAATGCTGAGACCTTCAGACCCACCTACCCTGAAGCTCCAGTACTTTTCATGTCTTCATGATGCTCTGAAGGCACATATGCACTCTAAACATAAGCTTGGCCATGCAAACCCTACAACCGGTTACTACTCATGTCACCAGGGTTTACTTTCCATTGCCCACAAAAAATCAGCAATGCATTCCGGACAATGCTCAATCTGTCCTTCAAGATGAAGAAAAACATTTTTCCTGACTTTTTTCCAGAGGGGCCAATCTGACCGAAAGTCTGGGCATGCTCCTTTTTTGATGTAAATTGTATTTGCATCATATAACTTTTGGAAAATTTTTGGGTGAAGAAGACGACCCTGGTGGCCTGGGTGAGTGTTCGCCCTGTGTTTTTGGCCTGTTTTGGCATAGATAGCGCACGTGCGCCCTCACCACGAGCCCATCGGAGCTCCTTTTACCCCCAAAACCCCACCAGTATACTTCTATTATGTTGCCAATTGATATTGGATGTTGAAAACCAGCTTTGGAGGGGGTCGGTTCTTGACCCATTTTGGCACCCATTTGCTGATTTTTTTAAGGAAATGACCCAAAATGCACATCTTACCAACCACTGGGTGTTTTCACTCCAATTCTTTTGCAATGATGTTTGTTAATTACAAGAGCACCAAAACACCAAAAATCATGTAATTTGGTGCAGTGGGTGATCTGGTGTGGACATCTGGCTGTGAAAAGTAGGGTTCACGCTGCGGCCCATTGCGCATGGGCCCATGCCCTGGGAGCATGCCAAAACCATACCCATTTTGGGCCTCAGATAGCCCCCTCTGACATTTTTCACTACTAAACTGGTACCTTCTTTAATCAGAAGCATGCTGTTCGCTTCAAGACCTCGACCAGTCATCCATGCCCTCTCTGTCATCACTCAGACAGTGCCCTGCGCGTATCAGGTTGTCAATACCAGACCATCTCCGGTGCAATTACTGAACGCCATAACATCGCTTGTATACTTACTATGAAAGCCATTGAAGCAGGCTCCCTAGAAGGCTGTTTTGTCCAAATGGATAGATTGGCAGCAAAGACCACCTGGCATCTCAAAGCTTACACTGGCAGATCCCTGAAGGATCAACAAATAATTCCCTTGCTGCTTCCCTGCTAAGCTAAGACTCACTGCTAGTCGTCCGGACGCTATACTAGTGATAGAAATGTCTTCTAAGAAGAAATGCCCACCCTCGATACACATTAAGAAGTCTGCGCACCGATATCTGCGCTCACTTCGATAAGGATGAACAGCTTACATCCTTTTTCACCGGACTACGAAAAGCAGGCAACGTGCGTGTCGAAAAATGGACACGATGAATGCAGCAGAAGTTTGTTGCTTAGGGTAAATTTTCTGGACCGAATCGTCGTGGTGTCGCTCGTGTTTAGCGAGGTCGACCGGTGAGGCAGGGTGAAGAGGGGATGGGGGGCTCTCAGCGACAGCAACAGCCTGCCAGCCTCTGTCCAGGGTTCGGAACCCGAGTCAGCTCATATCCAATCAGCGGCATATCCATCTTGTGGAAGTCAAGTAATGCATGGACACCAGGCCTAGGAGCCAGCTTGAGGCCGCAAAGCAAAAGCACAGCGCACTTTGTGAATATCTCCGCCAAGCTACCACCAACATTAGCCTCCACACTCTCCCTTTAAGGGTGGGTGGCACCATTTACAGCCTGCTGAGCACTTACAGCGTAGAGCCTCTTAAGAATTTTGGTCTTGGTTGTCACGCCAGATAAGTGCTGCAGCCAGGAGTGTGCCGCACTGTGTGTCCAACCGGTTGGAGGTCGTTGACTAAATAGTTGACCACTAGCAATACAGCTATCGCGGTATTTTGAGCATGAGGGTGTGTTGTGTGGACTGGCTGCGGATAGCGGGCAGTGTACAAAATGTGCAAGCACAGTGGGCTTGCAGACTTGGCAATCACGGAACTTGTGGCCCTGCTTGACTCTCTCTCTCTCTCTCACTCTCTCTCTCCCTCACACACACACACACCCCGGGGGCCTCTCTCTCTCTTTCTCCATTCAGTAATGGTTATGTCTAAAGGCTATTCTGCATGCAGCAGACTATCAGCCTGACATTGCACTCCCAGCCGGCCTTTATGGATGTCAAGTTTGGGCTACAAAGACTCTGACATTCAAATCATCTGCTACAACCAAAGCCCACATCCACCACGTTTCATTTTTTAAGATGCTGTTGGGTGTGAAACGAAGCACGAACACACATTGCCTTCTTAGAGAGACAGGTCAGCTGCCCCTATACTTCTCCTGGTTCCGCTGTGTTGCTCGCTTTTTAAACAGCCTTTTGACAAGCAACAATGCCTTGCTGAGCAAGATCAATGAGGCTGAGGCTGGCTCACTGAAAAGGAAGTTGGACATATGAAGTCTTATCTGCTCTTCACGAAATATCAGGGACTGATACGCACGCCCCCGCTATCATGAGCCGTTCCAAAATCAGCATGAGTGACTTTGAACTACTGTTGCGTGAGCAAACGATCCGAGAATGGAAAGATCTGGAGCAGATTCACCCACATGATGCACGTGCATCCAGCAAAATCATGAGAACTTATCACACCCATTTTGGAGTGCTCATAGGGAGTCAGCCTGGCTGGTGGGACAATCAAAAACGCGCATTCAAACCAACTCTGCCTTCATATCTTCGACACAATATTCCTAACCATCTTTCGCGTGCTCTTTCCAGACTCAGACTCTCTGGTCACAACTTGAATGTCGAGCGTCTCCAGCAACAACAACACAGAGTACCATGAGAGCTTAGAATCTGCACTAAATGCAACTGGCACTGTGTGCAAGATGAAGAGCATGTCCTCTTAAAATGCCCAAGTGCTGATTTGGCAAACTTGCGCGTCAAACACCGTCAACTGTTTCGCTCCCCCTCTAGAAACTCTAACAGGCTAAGAGACTTTATTAGCATTGTATGTGCACGAGTGCCTGGAATGCTGTGCCTAGATTTCAGGACATAACCTAGCTTACCTTTTTCGGTTTCGGTTGCAGGCCTGTTTGGCTTCAGCTAAGTTGCCCTCGTTCGGCAGGTACAGCTTTGTAACCTAACCTATTAGCCTGACATGACCCTCAGAAAGCTACCAAACTTGCTACGAAGCTTCATGCTTATTTTGTTCAGTTCTCTAATAAACTTGTTAGTTGTTAGTACCAGACGTGCTCTTGAGAAGACTAAAGTGACCTGTCAATGCTAAGGTCAGGAATGGGGTAATGCCAGTCACCAGTCCCCACTGACTCCTTTGGTTTCTTTTCTGCTGGTGGAGGGGTCATACGGTGCCAGGGCCCTGGGTGACTCCTTTTCCTTAATTGATGTAAGGAGTGTTTCACTGCCTACGTAGTTTTCTTTCTGTTGTACACGTGCACGCCAAAGCAATAAGGAACGACATTACACTCCATGCTCAGGTGGATGGAAAATCTGTAGACTGAAAGAGCGCAACAATCAGAATCAGAGCACTCCGCCAGCCAGAAGAAACATATGCTGCTCTCCAACTGCTGCGATTCTTGGATGTGGCTCTCAAGAGATCTCTTTGAAGAAAGAAATGGTATCTTCAAGCGCCTCAACAAATGCATCCACCTCCTCAGGCGTGTTGTAAATGTAAGCACTGGCGCGAGCGCTGGCTGATATGCCCAAATGCCTGCAGAACACAAAAAGAGGATCACCCATTTCTCCCTGCTGGTGTGGCTCTCAACAAAAGAGAACCATGGAGGCAGTGGCCTCCTTACATTACTTGAGGAAAAGAAGCCACTTCAACCCGGTGGCCTCCAACTTGTGTGTGTGTGTGTGTGTGTGTGTGTGAGTTTTAGCTAAAGAAGAAGTCATGATTTGGCATGCTAGCCACTTGAGGAGCGAGCGAGCATCTGCACTTGCAACCTGTGAGGTGTTGTGAGTGGTTAGGTGCCATCGATGAAACGTGTCTGTATGTGTTCATACCTGTGCACAGGCTGCGTGCAGTGATGTCCTGACCGCACAGCCACGCCCGATGCGTCCAACAATGTAGACAAGTCAGTGGCGTGCAAGCCATTGACATTAAAGGTGCACAGCGCAGCGCGCCCACGGCGCCCAGCGGCAGCTGGGGATGGCCCATACACCTGCACTCCTTTGACCTTGGCTGTTCGCTCGTACAGGTAGCTGCAGGGCAAAGAGGACACACAGCAAGGCAGAGGTCTAATATTTAATATTTTAGTCAATAGGATTCATGCATGTGTGTGTGCTAAAAGGATTTCATCATTGATGGCATCCATGACCCTGGCAGAACATGGCTGCTAAGCACTGTCTGTAAAGCATGCCTGTTCACGCTATCCAGGTAATTCATGGAGCATGCAGGATGGCTGAAGACAGAATAACAGTAGCTGCTTAAGTAGAGCATTCACATGATAATAATAGCAGCCAAAGCAAGCACGTCCTTACTTCCCAAGCTCCTTCTCATAAGAGTGCACATTCTGCATGCCAAGCCGTTGCAGGTAGTCAACTGCTGCCCCCAAGCCTATGGCCTCGCCAATGGCTGGGGTGCCTGCTTCAAAGCGAGCTGGAGGCAATGCAAAGGTGGAGTGATCTAGGTAGACATCCTGCAAGTCAGAGACACAGAGTGTGGAAGCCAGATGTCAAAGACTGTTGATGTGTCAAGGCCTTCAGTGCCAGTGAAAGTCTCTTCGCAAAAAGCAGGTAGACCTGGCCCGAGATGAACTCTTGGCACCTTCATGCACCCAATCCCCAAGACCATGCCCAAACAATCAGGTTGTATTGAATTGAAACCAGCGACAGCCTCAGGGATAACAAACAGGCAGACAAGTTTATGACACATTTACCCACTAGGAGTGCTCAGGCACAGGAGCATCTGGTTTTGTAGCCTTGAGCACCAGCTGCAGCGTTTCAGCTTTGACATTGCACATGCGCTCAACTCCTTTCTATTGCAAGAGCAACTTAGCAATTAGGCAGCCAGAGCCCACCTTACATCCAAGCTGTATAAATGTCTCTGAGAGAAAGATTGATGAAAATAAAACGCATGTTGCGGCGTTTACTTGCTTTACTTGTGGTGCTCTTTCCACCCCTGACACGCGAGACGAGGAAGCTTGTGGAGCGCATTGGTGCGAGGATCCATTGGTTAGCACACACAGCCCCTGCTTTGTAGGATTTTGTCAAATATTTTCCTGCTCACCTGGATCATTTCACCCCCGCCCATCCAGGGCTCCATTTCCATGAGGACATCTTCCCGACCCCACAAGAAACCAATGCCAGTAGGGCCACACATCTTGTGGCCACTTGCCACCACCCAGTCTGCCCCAAGAGCCTGAATATGCAAGACAAGACAAAGAAACAGGTAATGAAAGCAGCCCTGGCAGAATCTCCCTGTTTTCACCCATCATGACTCTTTCCTGCACTCCTGGCATAGTAAAGGATAGGAAAGTCGGGTGTGCCAAAACAGCTTATTCTTAGGTAAGTAAAACCTAGGCGTTTGACATGCTGGACAGCATGCAACCATTTAGCATAAGCCTAGAAATTGACCATGTAATAGAAGAATTCTGAGAAAGCAACTCTCGTCTAAGCAGGCAGGACAGACAAGGGAATCCTACCTTGACGTCTACAGGCATGTGGGGCACCGATTGGCAGCAATCTAGGAGCACCTTGGCTCCAACCTGCCAAGCACCAGAGAGGGAGCACAGTTCTTAGCTCCCTCCAGAAGGGGACAAACATGTGAATCAGAGAGCAGGCTCCCAAGCAAACAGTGATGAATGCTTGATGCATGACGAGTGCACCACAAGCAACGAAAAAGGCTAGCAGAGTAAACAAAGAATTTTGGCCTTGGACTAGCTTTCGTTGATTTCATGAAGGTCATGATATACCTGACATGCTGCTCACAGCGCTAGCTCAGTTTTTGTTGAGCGGGAGTTCAGGAGGAACAGCAGCAAGAGACGAAGCATGAGCAGAATATGGCTAGCACAAAGAAAACAGCAGTGGCCAACCTTGCGTGCTTCCTCCACCACAAAGTCGGTGTCCAGAACCGACCCCAGCATATTTGAGACATGCACCAGGCATACAAGCTTGGTACGCGGAGTGAGCAGGTCCTTGAAGTGCTGCAAGGGCAGAAGGAAAGGTACAGCACCATGAATGCAGTTTTAAGCCTGTGATAAATGTTGCCAGCATTATCATGCTTGCATATCAACAACAGAACTAAACAGAGCGCAGCCGTAAACAGGTTGGGATGCTAGCCCCCCTATCCATGGTTTGCTTGCAATCAGCCAGCTGGGCCAGCTCATAAATTGCATGAGGCATACTGCTTGTCTGGCAGGCACCCACCTTCATATCAAGCTCTTGGGTGTCCTCTGTGAGCGTCACATGCTTAATGACAGCTCCTGTCTTTGCTGCCACCAACTGCCAGGGCACCAGGCTGCTGTGATGCTCCGCCACCGAGGAGATGATCTGCGGCCATAGCAGAGGAAGTGCCATGTCCTCTTATACCCCAAATCAATCAACTTTGATGGAGCATTCACATCGAAGTTCCGAATGCATGCCACTAAAGGAAAAGCTCCTGCATCACGCCAAGCGCACACCCCAAAACCTGTTCTACTGATCAGGCACACCTGGTCTGCAGATGGAGGGCAGATGATCACAGGCACTCCAGCTATCAAAACCTTGGCATGCTCATGGACTAATTGAAGTTGGTTCTTGCAAGGGTTCGAATGCGGGCTCTGAGGGCAAGTCCGAGAGGACCTCCCTGTCAAATTTAATTGCGTCTATATCCCCTCAGGTGTGCAGGGGCACAACTGCAGCAAGACTTACCTCATCCCCTGGCTTGAGGTTGGCCATGCCCCAGCTGTATGCCACCAAGTTGATGGCCTCACTCGCATTGCGCGTGTACACGACTTCTCTATGGGAGTTGGCGTTGATGAAACGTGCAACCTTCTCGCGTGCTGCTTCATAGTCTGTGGTGGCGCGGGCACTGAGTGCATGCACCCCCCTATGCACGTTGGAGTTGTTTTGGGAGTAGTAGGTCTGAAGAGCCTGGAGAACATGCTGAGGCTTCTGTGACGTCGCGGCGTTGTCCAGGTACACCAAGGGGCGGCCGTTCACCTCTTGGTGCAATATGGGAAAGTCCTTGCGGCAAGCTGCACCCATTTGTTGCTGGGGCAAAGGAGCCTGTGGAGATGCTTCCTGGGCAGCAGCCTGCAAGTAGAATGGGCCAGGGTGAAGGGCACTGAGGATGGTAGTAGGGCAACGATGCACCACCCCTTTGAGCATGAAATGCCCTACACAGGTAGAGCATGCCATATGACTTTATAGAGCAGCAATCTTTACCTTGGAGGTTGTCATACTACGGCGGTGATGGCGCAGCTGTTTGATGGGTCCTGGTCCATGCCATCCACGCGGGGGGGAGGCAGAGCATGCCGCCTGAGGAGAGGCGGAGGGTACCTTTTGTAGCATCATGACTTCCGGAAATTATAATTTTGTGACGAAACCCTTTATTTTTGTGGCCAAGAATCGCCAACAAGTTGCAGGATCCATTATTTCAACGGTCATATGATTTAAAACAAACTTGCAGAAATACAATGGGAAACTCAGGATCCACTGCGGTAAATAGTGAGATCCCATCTGCTGCACAGGAGCAACGCAGCCAGAGCAGCAGCGCCACATCCACATCTGGCAGAGATGAGTGTCCAGTGCTCACCAGCAGCAGCGGGGGCTTACCTGCGGTGTATGATGTGTATGGCCAGAATTTGAACGACCCTAACAGGAGCAAGTCTGTCAATCCTGCCCTTGAGGCCCTCAAGAGTGCCAACGTGTTGGATCCCCGCAACAACATGCCCTTGGAGCCTAACCAGCTACCTTGTCCTGGGCAGCGGAAGCAGCTGCCTACTGAACGCGCCTTGTCGAGCATACCAAAAGGCGGTGTGGATGGCACATGGACCTTCCCTTCGCCGCAGATGGTGTTCAATGGTACGCCAGGAGGTGACAGCGCGTTGTTGAAAAGACATGCATGCATGCCAGAAGTTAGTTGACACGCTCGCATGTGCCCAAAAGATCGTGTGCGCATGTGCATACGGGCATGCGTTCGTGTGTTAGTGGGCAATTGCGTGAGTGCACATGCAAGTGGGCATGCATCAGTTTTGTGCGCGTCGTAAGCTTTCACACATGTGCATGTATTCTATGGTAAAGTGTGCCAGGGAACGTATGAGTGCATGGAGAATGTGCGCGCATACATGCATGCATGTGTGTACGTGAGTGGGCGCAGCAGGTAAGGGGCGACCAAGACGCATGCGCAGGTTGATGATATGCGCGCATACAATTTGGAGGCTCAACGAGATCTCCCTGTTGACCAGCATGTTTTTGCTTATCATCAGTGTTTATCCCTTGACGACTGGTGCAACCTTGTATGAACCTGATCTACTCGCGGGCCAGGGATGTAAGCAAACAATTAGAAACAGCCGTGGCCTGCAGGACCTGTAACGCTTGGATGCAAGGCATCTTTTGCTCATCATTCAAGTGGTTGAACATGTATGCAGCTTTGAAACGCAAGGGCAAAGGAGATGATGTCACTGAAGATGACATGGAGGGTTTTGTTGCTGCCCATAATTGTGAGTACGCAGCTTGCAGTCAAGATTAGCCTAGCACCGGCCTTCTGAGCTTGCATTATGCGGGCCTGACGCCAGTTGCTCGCATCTGCTCGACAAGATACATACTTGGCTTCCTTATGCCATGGATACAGATGCCTGCAGTTTGAGTTGAGCACAGCATTCAAGACCTGATGCCCGCCTGCTCATGCACTCTGCAGCTATGAACGAGTTAACTTGGCGCTATGTATTACTCTTTGAGAAGCTACATGCCGAGGAGTGCAATTGTCCCAGCCTGCTCAAATTCCAAGGTCGACCCCATGACTTAAGGTGACTGTGCAGTACTTGCGTGGCCTCCTGCCTAGAAGACTGCATCAGGTTGTAGCACCAAGCTCGCTTGCAGATGCATGTCCACCCCGTGCTGCTGAGGCTGTGTGTGTGAGCAGCTCGGCCCCCCATACATGACGGTGTTGTCTGAACAAGGCCCATAAGCGCACTTTTGACATGCATCCCTTTCCCTGGTCCTTATTCCTCCCTCCTGGTCAAGAATGAGAGGGTTCTGTGTCAGTCAGGGTACCTGAGATGTTCATGTCAAGTCCTAACAATGGCCTAGAGCGGTACTCTAGACCATGGCCTAGGCCTTGTTGCAAGGTTCACCCGCTCAGACAACAGTGCCTGCAGTGTGCAGTCTGTAGAGTGGATAATGGAATTTGCGTTGATGCTACTGTGTTTCTTGCGAGCACAGTCCCTTGGCTTGGCTGAGGCAAGTTGCGGGTGGCGACGCACCCTTTGATCGTCATGACTGGGTGGTGGACCGCTGTGGAAAGCAAGTGCGCTACGTCATTGACTTCTACTTCCATGAAGACAAGGCCGGCACGAACGAGGTAGGGTAAGGAGCGGGCTGGAGTAGGTTTGGAGTCTGGCTACAAGCATGCAAATCCCAGCCTTTGCATTTGTATGTATGTACTGAGTATGAGCCCCAGCACTGGCAATCGGAACAGACCAAGACAATTGCACCCAACTATGCAGGCATTTGAAATAATTGCGCGGCCAGCCTTGGACTCGTTTGAAGCAGCCCTTGACCGTACAAAGATGGCCATCTACAGCCGATTTGCTGAATGGGGCCTGCCATGCCCCATCACTGGCAAACCGGGCTCCATCGGACAGGAAGCTCGGTCGGCTAGCAGCTCATAGGTCTGCTGTGAGCTAAGCTGGATTTACCTGCCTTCCCTGCGCAACTTTGGGTACCTAAGCCCAGAGAGTTTGACAAACAGGCTGCTGGCAATGCTTCGAAGACACTAGAACCAGCACATGATCTGTGCTTGCTTTGTTAAATTACTTAAGAGCTGAACTTTAGCTTGGAGTGAAGGGGAGAGAGAGAGAGAGAGAGAGAGAGAGAGAGAGAGAGAGAGAGAGAGAGAAGTGTGCAGTCGTTAAGCATCCTAAGCTGGTGAAAGAGCTCGTCAAATATTGAGGTTGGATGAGTGCATGGTCGTGAAAATGAGTAAGGTGCATGATTCAAGCAGCCGCAATCATCGCCTTATGATAAGGTAATTTACTTTGAAGCTTGCATAGCAGCACCCGCCAAACGTGGGCAGCTTAGCTTAAGCCAGTCAGGCCTGCCAGGCCTCCGGTGGAACCAAAATCAACTCAAGAAAGCACAGGCACAAGGAGCGTAGGGGCAATCCAAAGACCGTCTTCCTAGCCTGTGACAGGCTAAGATTACAAGTTAACAAGTTTAAGTTTGACCTCAGCCAGGTAGTTTGACTGATCAGGTTGCTGGTGAACACCAGCCATAAAAAAAACATCCATAAGCTCTGAAATAAAACGATAGGAACAGTCTGTTTCTGGAAAAAATTGAAGTCATCTTCAGAACAAGCTTGGTAGAAACAAAAAGCTCCAGTCTGATTGACAGTAATTTTGTGTGCCATAGGTAAATCGTCAAACAAGTCTGCAAATTGAAGCCTCAACGAACACATTTGCACTGCATGGCATGCAAGGGCACAAGAAAAGAGCGTGTTTTTCATCTTGAATTGCCTGCAAGCCACACTTATCACAGGTACCATCATAATGTTCCCAGCTTCTTGCCTCAACTCGCAGCGCATGGGAATGTAACCTGAAACGTGCCACACTGCACTGTGTTTGCCTGCCTAAATCCAGATGCAGATACCTAGGTACATAAAAGGGCAGTCCATCAACAGTCACCGTCCTTAGAGGCAAAGCAACCCAATTATGATATTTTGCAGCCTCGTCCATCTGATCTTCATTGTCTAGCTGGTCTGCCTGGTACCTGATACTCCTCAACCTCTTTCTCACATCGACAACAAATTGTGACTGCCAGTTACACAGTGTGGGATCGTTTGAAATGTTCTCACGCGATGCTGGAAATCACCGCTCCTTTCCAAACCATGAAAAGCATCCAAGAACTCAGCACTCCAGCACTTCTTGTTAATAGTGCTCATTGCAATATCAGCCTTGAGGACTTTGGCAAGAGTGCTACTATTACTGCAAAGCAGAGCATTATAGAATCTCACAGGCTAAGATTACAAGATTACAAGATAAGGGTTAACCGCCAGCCATGTCGTAAGGCTGATTGGTTTGTTGCTGGTCTTCGTCTGCCAAAAAATAGTCCATAATGTCCGAAATGAAATGGCAGAGTCTTTTGTGCCGTTGAGAAAGAAAATCAAAGACAGTCTGACTAGGCAAGACATGTGGAATATAAGGGGCCTCCATAGAAAAGGATTGGCGGAAAGGGTAGAAAAGGAAAGAGTACTTTCTTCTGAGAGAGCACAGAAACAAGTCTTGACAGTGAAAAAGAACATGCACCTCATTTTGAACAGCAGCACAGGAACACTTGTCACAGTAGCCTGTGACAGGCTAAGCACTCATGCACATTTCAATCAGTCATCAGGTGTCTGATTGGCGGACAAATCAGAACTCTCGCAGCCCGCACAAGCCACGATAAGCGGTGGGGAAGAAGACACAGGTTACAAGGTAACAATGGGTTAAGACCTTTGAATTCAGCCAGATGGGTTAACTGCTAGGCTTGCTGGCCACCCAGCTAGACGTAAAAATACCATCCACAGACACAAGAAAAAGAAAGAAAAGAAAAACTACGTAGGCAGTGAAACCACTCCCTACATCGATTAAGGAAAAGGAGACGCATTGGCCCGAAGAGCCGTGAGTCTCCTCCACAACACACAGAAAGAAATTATTGCACGTCTCCTTTAAGCTTGGGAGAAATAAGAAGCTCCAGTCTGATTTACAGCAATTTTGTGTGCCAGTGGTGAATCGTGAATTAGTCTGCAAATTGAAGGCTTCAGCCTCAACTAACACATTTGCATGCAAGGACACAGGAAAAGAGCGTGTTTTTCGTCTTGAAATGCCGCAAGCCACACTTATCACATGTACCATCATGATGTACGTCTGCTTCAAGAGAAACAATTTCACATCCTCAGCTCTGATGTTGTCAAAGTAAAACGCGCCTGTGTCTCCAATGTAAGTCCTACAGTGTAAAATCAGCAAATTGTTCTGCGAATCTCCTACTAAAATAGCACATTTTTAAGTAAGGGCATAGAAAAAGGACATGCGTGAAAAGGACACAAGTGCTTGGGACCCAGTTCTACCAGATCTGGACTCGGCCAGCTTGAGTCTAGGAGGATCTTTTCTTCGTTTTGCACCCCGTGCTCCTCCCATCCAATAAGGAAAAGGGGCCACTTAGGAAGAAAAGCCCCTTCACCAGAAAAGAAGAAAGCAGTCAGTGAGGATCAGGAGGGCTGCGGGCAGACAAGCCAGCAGACTTCTCCTGATTAGTTTGAAGGTGAGGAGAGTGTTAAAGAGGACGTCAGGTCTGTACAAGCTTATGAGCACAGTGCACAGAATTCTGTGCATTCAAATGAGCATGAAGCTTGAGAGCGAGTTTTTAAACTCTTTGCGAATCAAGGCCTAGACTCTTCAGAGGAACCAAAGTGTTGTTCAATAATTCAGTAACGGTCACTGACAGTAAAGCTCAACATTGAGGTATGACTGGAGTCTCCTGAGTCCTGAGTCTCAAAAAAGAGCGTGAGAGATGGTTTATATATTTTGTCCTTTTTACGCCGTGAGCCTCACAGTGTAATAAAAGAAATTACTGGCAGTAGTAAGGAATTTGGTTGCTTACCACACTTAGTAAGTGTGCACACGCTCCTGATCATACCACCAGCCAGCCCAAGTCCCTGCAAGGACGCAAATGTAAGTGTGGTATGTCTTCATTTCTCTGCTAGAGACCTACGTGTGGATGAATCTTGTCAGATTCTCCACTTCTTCCCTCCACTCCTTTATGAAATGCTATTGTAGCAGTGATTCAAAACCACCAATGTTGGTTTTGAAGCGGCTGTCACGCCAGGCAAGTGCAGTACCAGATTTATGCCGCATTGTGATCCGGAGGTTGGTTGAGTTAGTTGGTGAAGCAATGGTCATGCCATCAAGTCAATTTGGTGTGAAGCAGTCTTTCAGCATGACGCGGCTTATCATAACAGAATTGTACACACTATGTCATGCCGAATCACTGTCATGAACAAATTAGTGTCTGAGGAACATGATTTGTACATTCTCGGACGGTGCACCTTGATGTTGTGGATGGCGAGGAGAGGCTGTCTTACCCATCCAGAGAACACTAAGCGAGAAAGAAAAGTAGAGAAACAACGTAGGTGGTGAAACACCCCCTACATCAATCAAGGAAAAGGAGACACATTTCAAATGTGACATTTGTATGAAGTACCGTATGTCTGCCCCCACCAGGAGCCTGATCTTAGAACGTGGTCTGAAACAATGCTGTAAAGGACCTCAATTCAACGCTGTGCACACTTGCTGGGTCTTCGCTTGGGCAAATGACGCTACTGCCACCCAGCCATATCCCACAAGCAACGTTGCCTCTCTGCGTTCATCTTTACTCAGACCTAACCAGGCTCGTGTCGCATGAGGACGCCAGGCCCTGGCCGGTCGGCCAGCACCTCAGTGGAGTACTCCGGGATGCATACATGGAAGATATAGATTCAGTCACAACAATCACAATTTCAATCAACCAGCTTACTGCAAATGGACAGTGACACCGATTTGGCAATGCCCCTAATCTGGCATGACAGTCCCCTCCAGGTATTCCAAGTACCGCAGAGTCTGCGGTGCACTGCGGCATTCTGGCAGATAAGTGCAGATAAGATGTCTCACGTCCAGCTTCCATTCTTAAGTTGTTATCAGAGGTCAGCTTGATGACTGAGCCAAGGTCTCTCAATGGTCACTGACTATTGGCAATAGTAACAATAAACCGTTTTTGACGAGTAACAAATTGATAGTTGTCAGAAGACTACCAAAAACAGGCAATACAGCAAAGCTGTTAGAAACAAAGAGGCATCGAGCAACTTCATAGCAACTTCAGAGAGAAAGCATGGTCAGTTTGAGCTTTGGCTCTGGCAGAAAAATGCCTTTGTCATGGTATTTGTAGCCTAAATTTCATACCAAAAAATAGCCTGGCTGTAAGCATGCAGGCTTTGAAAATCCAGAGCATGGCACATTTTACCGTTCCTGATACCAACTCTCATCTGAAAAATCACGCAATCTCTGACTTGAGGCGCTGGCCATCCTCCTGTCTTAGCTGAGGACAATGCCTAGATGCGTGCATACCTGCGTGTATCAAGAAGAATGCCGTACAGAAAGGCCATAGAGCTGAAGCGGCAGAAAGGTATTGTTTTCTTGCATCATGTTGTCACGCCAAATCACCGTCATCGGTGAATTAACACCTCAAGCCAAGTGTGGGCTTTTGGCATGTCCAGAGTGCAAAATCCATGCATCGAGGTACATCAAACTGTAGTACGGCCACAGCTGTTCACTTTGCCAGGGCGCTAGGGAACTGCTTGATGCTGCTGCCACCCATCCATGCCCCTCAGTTTCCGCACGCCTTCTGCCGACTCAGAACATCACCAGGTTCGTGTTACATGAGAAAATGAAGAGGTGCTCTCGCCCAGCCACAGGAAAGGCTAAATCCAGGGACGCAAGGGGGATTAAAAAGAGAGCAAAACCAGGAAAACACCTCAAACATAACCCCCACCAACTAACTCAGGCACTCTGACTACGATTCATCGCTGACTACAATTCACCGTTACAGCGTAATAGTTCCAAAATGATTTGCTTGTCGTAAGGGTCTCTGATGTGAGCTGTCCCATCCCATAATTGTAGCAACCTGAGCCTATATTAGCATGTCCAAGTCCATGATGCCTGCTCATGCGAGCTTTCAGTTTGTTCTTAACGTTTTGTAGCGGAGCAAGCTGGTTCTAGTGGTAGGTTGGGTATTCTCTCTCTCTCTCTCTCTCTCTCTCTCTCTCTCTCTCTCTCTCTC
>LKMJ01000524.1_pt1 | contig 29521 bp, 38 predicted proteins | sample 643391 | NCBI WGS metagenome assembly LKMJ01 (sample SAMN04112250, study PRJNA286221) | soda lake metagenome | biome: soda lake; feature: Kulunda Steppe; material: water; isolation source: sample PL-Br10 brine of Picturesque Lake | place: Russia: Kulunda steppe | collected 2010-07 | reverse complement strand
TCCTGGATGAACACATCCCGAAGCTCTTGGTTATGAGCCTTGAGTGCACGCACTTCCGTCAGGAGCAGATCAGCCTTCTGAAGGATGACTGCTTCCATCGGGCTCAAAACTCCTTTTTTCATTTTTTGGATGGACCAATAAGGCTTCTTACATGGACTCCGTACAGTAAATCATTTCCTGATACATAATCATGATGCATAAGATGCATGATTATCGTTACTAATGGTGTAGTACACCCCACCCATTTTTGGCCTGATCATCTCACCATCCCAAGCAAGCTGGACAGCACAAGTTGAATGCCCGTCCTCCATGGAATAAGTGGAACCTCAAGTCTATTCTTCCAGGTGCAGATTCTTGACTTGGTCAAATTCTGCCTGAAGAAACGTATGTAGGCCAAAGAGAGTTGCGGGCAATGCGCTCATACGTCAAACTCCAGGATCAATCTCGAACGTGTGCATAAGTTGACGCAAGCGTCGGCTCATCCAAGCAAGATGGTTTGCTGCAAGCCTAGTGCGGCACTAGGAAGAACCTCTCTGTGTGAAAAGGAAACAGCAAGGTAGAGAAGCTGGGGAAATAAAGGTACACACAACCCTTAACATGAAGCAGGACATGAAGCACAGGCTGTCCCTGTATAATTAATCTATCTGGTCCTCAAAAGTCCTCAAAAGTCCTCGAGATAAGACCTGCGTCCACTACCTTCCTTACCTTAAGCTGCTCCATCCTCAGACCCATGCTGCGCTGCAGTTTGGCTCGCTCGTCCTCAGGCAGGGACTTGAGGAGGGCTTCCCACTTGCTGATGCAAGCATCCACCACTACCTTGGCGCTCTTTACGCTCTCATCAAAGTACACGGTCTCTGGTGCATGCAAGGAAGGAGATAGGAACGTCACTTTTGCCCACGCAAACCTTGTAAGATCATGATCTGCGCCAGGCCCTCTAAGGGATATCCTTGCTAAGCTAGCACTTCATGCTCCCATCATATTTTTCGAACAAGTGCTGGTGATTGCAGGTAAACACGTGCATCAACCCGCTTGTTGGCTATTTCTCACTCCGATGATGACTGCGTACCTGCCTCTTCGTGTGCCATCTCAATTTCGTCACGAGCTTCTACGAAAAGGCTGTTGATTTCCTCTACCTGGAGAGAGAGGTTAATGACGTGTATTTGTATGCTGCCTTATCAACGAAGGTTGCAGAGCTTCCTCGTACACTGATGTACATGTGTGTGCTCACGATGTACGACACGTGAGCAGCACTTGCCTTGCAAGGCGTATCAACTCTCCGCTTGCGTGCATAGAGCCCCCTCTCACCTCTTGACTATAATCAGGGACGCTTGTATAACCCCTGATCATGCCTTCCCACTGGCAAAATGCAAATGGGAGCTGCATTTCCCTCTCGACCGCTGGACGCTTGTGCCTGTGAGACTGTGGTAGGGATGATGAGGACGCATCCAGGCTTGTGGCTGCAAATCTTATGTATGCCTGACTCAAAGCTGCACAACTGCTTGGGCAACCTTGCTGCACCAAGCTCAACACAACCTTGGAACATTGTCTGCCTAGCATGATGGCAAAGGAAAATGGTCAAACGGAAAAGTAAAAAATATAACAACAAAACTTACTAGACAATGACGTTGGGGAAACGATCGGACTATGGGGACAGCAAGTTTGCAGGGCTTGAGGTGCCCTTCCCACCAGACCTAGATAAGGCAGTGCAGGTAATAATTCTATTGCATCTATCATGCTGTCTGTCCACATGGGTCTCCACATTTTGAATTTCGCTCCAAGCCGCCAGGTTTCCAACTGGCAGCTTGACGATCAATCCGTTCCATGAATTTCTTATGAGCGTGCATCTGTTTCAGAATATGGATTGCATGAAAAGCATGCACCTCAACACACCTGACCGTCCTTGTCTGCGCAAATTTTTGCATGCACTTGCCTGCGCGCATTTGGGTTCTGTCTTGCTCACAGTCTTCCATTGCAAAACCGCACAGGCTAAATGCATTCTTGCCAATTCTCCAGGTTAAGTAGAGATACTGTCCTGATTCATGCTTTGCGCGTTTGTTCCAGGATACCCTCCTCTGCGGCTTCGACTTCATTGTGGCACCTCTAGTGCGGCCCGGCCACAAGCTTGCCAGCCCCGGTGCTCCCCAGACAGCCAATGCCCTCCCCTCACCTCTTTCCTTTGGAGACGTCCTGTACTTGGACTCCTCTCAATGGGTACGCCAAGTGAGTGCTGGCAGGAACGAACGTGCTCTTCTCAAGTGGGGGCTCATAAACACAGGTTGGTAATGCCATGTTGTGTGCGTGCCGGTGAGGCTATATCTCTAGGTGATCTTACGATCACACCATACAATGGGACGTCTTATTCTCATGCAATTTGCATGCATGCGCACTTGCATGCCATCACACGCGCTCACAAGCACAAACATGCGCAATTGCACACACGCGACTACATGAACTCACACATCCTCATATGTTCACCAAGGCACACGCATGCATGTGTGCACACTGTTTTGCGTGCTTGCTTGTGAGCGAGCTTGCAGGCCACTTCAAACATGATTTTATGTGCACAGGTGGTAGGATCTGTGAGTGGGTGGATTGACCCCGACAGCCCAGATCTGCAACTGGCGACTCACAGCGCAGCAGCTCTACAGACAGAGCTGGGTTGGGCAGCCCATCTGGGTGTGCAGGCTGTCCTGCTCCCACCCGTGAAGCGGCCCATGTCATGTGCCCGCACAGCGCAGCTGACCAACCAGGTGCGTGCACGCATGCATGCGTGCGTATCCAGAAAAGTGCTTCGGTTGCTTCATTTTGAGGTGTTGTGAGCGACTCGTTTTGTCTGTGTGCGCTCATGTTGTCCTCTGGCGGGCTCATGCTGTCCTCTAGTGCGCCCATACTGTCCTCTGGCGCGCTCCTCCGCTGCGTGTGCTGCAGGCCCTGGAGGGCGTCACACAGATGGCAGTCTGGCTGACAGTTCCGCTCGACCAGCCCCACCCTCCCCCAAGCAGCTGCGACCCTGCACAAACGCCGTCGGCGCCTCACAGTCACTCACGCGATGACCAGCAGCAACAGCTGCAGCATGAAGGGGGGACTCCGGGACCGTTTGGCGGCGTGGCCGCTGACCCGTGGGAGTCCTGGAACCAGTTCCGCACCTTGTGCGCACATGACACACTGCTGGGATGCGTGCTGAGGCTGGGCCCGCAGGTGCGTGCCTCCGCTGGCCTCGCCGGCCTCACTGCGCGCCTCCGCCTGTGCTCCGCGGCCTCACTGACGCACGGACGCATGGAGGCAGCGTGCTGGGTGATCAATCATGGGAGGCCAGCTCACTGCGCTCTTCAGGTTGCTTCAAGGCTTGCTCTGGTCTCCAGGCTCCTCCCACCGGGGTCCAAAACCCCATTGTGTGCTTGCACCTCCTGCACACCCAGCACGCGCACGAGACGAGAAGGGCGTGTCCTGGCCTTCCTGTCTGCATCTCCAGCACTGCAAGTGCGTGGGCTCGAGCCTCACCCCTGTGCGCCACCACCCCTTCTTTTTCAGCTTCCCCCGCCCCCCGCCCCCTTGTTTGCACATTCCCTGCAGCTTCCCCCCCAGCAGCAGATGCAGCGCTGGCTCGGAGAGCCCGTGAAGGCCATCCTGCTGCCGACAAGCGCCTTCACCACCAACAAGAAAGGCTACCCGGTGCTGCCCCGGCCACACCAAGACCTGCTGGGCACGCTGTTCAGCATGCATGTGCAGGTGGGTGTGGGGTTAGGGGCTGCACGCTGTTCAGCATGCATGTGCAGGCGGGTGTGGGGTCAGGGGCAGCACATTGGACAAGCCCGATTTCTATCCCGATGTGCAGGGCAAGCACCGCGCAGCTGCTGCGCTGGCCGGAGCCCGGTTGACTCAGGTCCAGGCTGGCTCATGTCATCTGCCCCGCGTCTTGAGCTTGCGCTGCACAACTGCGTGGCACTCGTGTAGACTGCTCCAGCTGCTGCACAACCCAATGGCACCCGCGTCAGCTGGGCCTGCTTCAGCACAGCCTAATGGCACCCGCATCAGCTAAGCCTGCCGCTACCACTGTGCCATGCTGCAGGTGGTGGTTACTGGCGAGTGCGTCCACAAGCCACCCCCAGCTACAAGCCTGCCACCCAACCCCACCCCCGCAGAGGTTGCCGCCGCCGCCGCGGCCCAGCCGCAGAACTTCATCTCCATTGATCCCACCACCGGGGCCGGGTTCACGATCAACAACCCAGGTGAGGGGAGGAACAAGAGATTGTGGGAGGGAAGGAGGAAGGATTGGCATCCTGGCCTTTGCCTGGCTGTGGCAGCGCACGGTCAAGGTCCCCCGTGAGGCGCGCCCGGCGTCTACCAAGAGCGGGCAAAGGACGGTGTGGCCATGCGGCCCAGCGCCTGGGGTGCCCCTCGCTGCCGCAACGCCGTCGTTGCCGCGTGCCCGCTGCCTGTGCCTGTGCCATATGCGCTGCGTGCATGCGAGCGCTGGGCGCACCAGCCCCACAGGAGGATGTGTGCGCATGCATGAAGGGGGCCACCCTATAAGGGGGGGCGCACCTGTGCCGGGTGCTCACTTGAGCAACAGCCGACCAGGGATGAGCTGTCCATCCGTCTGAAGCGTGCCCCACCCATTGACTCTGTGTGCGCGGTCCTCCAGTGACCTCTGTAGCTATCTGGCTGCCCATTGCGTGCGCCACATATCTGTAGCCATCTGTAGCCATCTGTAGCTATCTGGCTGCCCATTGCGTGCGCCACATATCTGTAGCCATCTGTAGCCATCTGTAGAGATGGCTGCCCATTGCGTGGGCCACATATCTGTAGCCATCTGTAGCCATCTGTAGAGATGGCTGCCCATTGCGTGCGCCACATATCTGTAGCCATCTGTAGCCATCTGTAGAGATGGCTGCCCATTGCGTGCGCCAACCACACTGCATTGTTGCGTGATTCATCCAATGCCCAAGATGGGATGACGGTCTCATCGGACGCTGGTCTGTGGCAACCGCTCCCTGGCGGGCTGCCAGCCAGCAGCATATGGAGGTTTTGTGGTGGGATGTGCATAAGGTATGTGTGCCTGTGAGTGCATGTGCGCACGTGAGCGTGCCCATGCGTGCCCACCCACGCACACGTGCCCCCAAGACCAGCACACCTGAGCGCCACGCCCACACCAGCGCCTGCCTGCACACCACTGTGCCATCCCTTGGGCCCTCTGCAGGCGAGGCGCACCCGCTGCGCCCGTACTGGGAGTACCTGAGCTACCTGTTCCGCAAGCTGCCTGTGCTCAGTTCGGACGAGCAGTTGGAGGCGGACTACCGCGACTACCTGCAAGCGCCGCTGCAGCCGCTGCAGGTGAGCGTGATGCTCTCGTTGCGTCACGCAAGCCAGCCTCTGTAGCTGTTACTGCCACGTTACTGCAGTGATGTTGTTGTATTTGGATGGGTGCAAATGCCGGCTGTGGGCAGCACCCGCTGGCAGCACGGTTGGTATAATCAAGGTAAAGGGGGCACGAGGTCGTGCTCGGGCCTTTGAAGGCACAATGAAGGGCTTATGCTTTGCCAACCACCCCACCTAGCCGCCCGTCTGCTCTTAGCTGTCTACGTCTAGCTGGCTGGTCTGTGGTGCCTTGTGCATGGTATTGTGGTCTACCATGCTGTGCTTACCACCTGTGCCACCCACTTGCGCCTCCAGCTTGTGCTGCCTACCTGGGCTGCTGCCTGCGCCGCCTGCCTGGGCTGCCTAACTGTACCGCCCACCTGTGCTGCCTCCATGTGCTGCGCTGCCACTGCCAGGACAACCTGGAGAGTGCAACCTACGAGGTGTTTGAGAAGGACACCACGAAGTACGTGCAGTACGAGGAGGCCGTGTTTCGCGCGCTCTGTGACCGCAAGGCGTCGCAGGGGGGCAAGGTGGGCGGGTGGCAGCCCAGCTGCGAGTGCAGTCTGCAGCACGATGGCCGCGCCGGGGGCAAGGCACGCGGGGATAGGCTGTTCAGTGCATAGGCCATATGCACCCATCCGGTGCTGTCCACGGATGCGTGCGTACGCGCATGTGTGAGTGCATGTGGCATGTGTGTGCGTGTGCATGCTTGTGGGTGTGCACGCTTGCGCGTGTGCATGCGCACTTGGGATGGCAGGCCAACACTGCGCCTGTGGCAGCAGCAACAGCGGTGGCCTCCTCTTGGGCCGAGCACATAGATGGTGCTCTGCTTCAACAGCTTGGGCCTCTTCTTGGGCCGAGCACATAGATGGTGCTCTGCTTCAACAGCTTGGGCCTCTTCTTGGGCCGAGCACATAGATGGTGCTCTGCTTCAAGAGCCCGCCTGATCCGTCGCTCGTTCTTGGTGCACTGCTTGGGCCTCAAGAGCCCTCCTCTTGGGCTGCGCGCACTTGGTGCTGCGCGTTAACCTGCCGGGCCCCTGCAAATGTGTCCCCCCAACCCCATGCGCACTCGGACCAGCATGTGCTCATGCATGCATGCTCATGTTAGCACACTTGCATGTGCGCGCACACACACACACACTGCACATGTATGCGCGTATGCACACACACGTACACCTACATATCAAAACCTCCACACATTCATGCACAATGCCAGACAAACAGCATTGTGCCATGCAGGGTCCCGCTGAGTCGCGCTTGCTGTGCCGCACCATACATTGATGGACCCCCCAACCCACTCGCAGGTAGCCCAAGCATCTTGCAGGACCATATGCAGGTAGCCCAAGCATCTCGCAGGACCATATGCAGGTAGCCCAAGCATCTCGCAGGACCATATGCAGGTAGCCCAAGCATCTCGCAGGACCATATGCAGGTGGCAGCCCGCCCACAGGTGTTGCATGCCCTTTTGCCTTTTGACCTGCTCTGCAGGCTGAAAAAGTGGTGCTGATGGTGGTGGGTGCTGGCAGGGGCCCCTTGGTGGCAGCGTCTATGAGGGCATCGGGGCGTGCACAGGTGGGGTGCGTGTGCCCAGGGAGGCGGTCTCTGAGTGCGTGCGCAGGCGGCTTGCTTTGTCTGTGCGTGCAGGCAGGCTTTGTCTGCGTGCGCAGGCAGCCTGCTTTTTGCGCAGAAGCCGCGGGTGCTGTTGGGAAAGCAGACGCCCATCGCCGCTGCTGCTGCTGCTGCTGATGCTGCGCGCCATGCTGCGAAGAAGCCGCCGTGCTCCCACAAGTTGCTTCAAGTTGCCTTGCGTGTTAAATCATTGCAGCATGCATGAGCCCAAGACACCCTGTCAAGCATGAGCATGGTCCAATTTGCCGAGCAAGTATTTGTGAATGGGAGACATGGGGAGGGAAGGGGAGGGGAGGGGAGGTGCCCAGCGTCCCTGGCAAGGGAAAAGTTGCACAGGTACGGAGCTGCAACCCTCTCAAACTGTGAAGCGCGCGGCCTTGCAAAGCTGAGTGGGCATCGATGCCTTTGTGCGCGCGCAGGTACCTCTGCGAGTGTATGCAGTGGAGAAGAACGTGAATGCGGTTGTCCACATCCAGGCACTGTTGCAGCGAGAGGGATGGCAAGACAAGGTTTGTGTCGTTGTTTGTGTGCGTGCGCGTGTGATTTGAATATATATGGCACAGGCTCAGGCGCTGTCTCAGGGGGTGAGGCGGAAGTGCTGTTGGCAGACATGTGTTTGCAGTGCAAACATTGTACTGTGAGTGTCTGTGGCGAAGTGGACTCGTGTAGGGGCGCAAACCCTGCCCGGCAGAGAAGGATGCGACCTTGCAACGTACCAGCCCCTGCATGATTGATGCAGGTATTTGTAGCAGACAAGCTTATGACGCACGCCCTGTACGTACGCGCAAGCAACAGCCTGAAGCTCCAAAGCTCTCTGGGCTGGGTGGCTCCTGTGCGGGGTTTCAGTGGGGCCCCCTCGGATGAAGGGCTCACAAGCAGAGTTGAAGTGCGGCGTTTCCAGCGCCTCAAGTCACATGTCCTTGCACGTGTGTGGCCACTTCTCTCACTATTCAGGCATTGAGCGCGCGTATCTGTGGCTGGCAGCCAACCCTGTCAGCACCCGCACATGCATGTACCTGCGTGCCAGTTTGCTTGCGCGCGTGCGCGCGTCGCTCCTGCAGCCTCTTGCTCGCCCAATCAGGCACAATTGAGTACAGTGCACGCACCTGCACGCGTGTATTCCTGTGTGCGCGCGCGCATGTGTGTGCGCCTGTGTGCATGCCTCCGAGCTGCAGGTCACCATCGTGACGGCCGACATGCGCACCTGGCAAGCACCTGAGCCAGCAGACATCCTGGTGTCGGAGCTCTTGGGCTCCTTTGGCGACAACGAGCTGTCACCTGAGTGCTTGGACGGGGCGCAGCGCTTCCTAGGGCCCGATGGGATCTCCATCCCTGCCAACTACACTAGGTGGGGTGCGAGTGCCAACTACACTAGGTGGGGTGTGAGTGCCTGCCACAGCAGGCGAAGGCCCCAGTGGCCACTGCTGCAGGCAACACTGCCTGTGCCGCGTGTGGTGCACAGCACGCTCAAGTGCTGCGCTGCGCGCCCGCCACTTGGCCCTGCCTGCTCGTTGTATCAGCGCACCCACCTGGGGCCGGCGACCCTGCATGCATGTGGTTCCTGCGCACGCACCAGGGGGCGGCAAGCCGCGTCCCTGCAATTCAGCTCCAGGGGGTGACTATGCCATGCACACACCCACGCACGTACACACAAGCGCGCAGCTAAACCCACAACACCCATGCACATCACAACCACACGGGTGCGCCGTTGCCTCGGTCGCGCCTTACCGTTTTGCTTAGTCTTGTGCCCTATTGTTTGCCTGCCTGCTTTGCCTGCCGTGCCTTTTGCATTTTGCTTGGTCTTGTGCCCTCTTGCTGCCTGCCTGCTTTGCCTGCTGTGCCTTTTGCGCTTTGCTCTGTATGCGGGCGCTGGGCTGGGATGGGCCTGCAGCGTGGGAGTAGCAAAGCCAGGCTTCTGATGATCACCAGATCACCACCGACTACCTGACCAACCTTCAGGCCAGCCATGGACTGGACTAGGATTGGTGATCATTATAAATCTAGGGTCATTCTCCATCCAGCTCATGGCAGGACCCTTCTTATTGGGCGTCCTCTATAGCGGGTGTTCAGGGTTGACGTGTGTGCTCTCCGGTGCTTATTGGCAGTGTGCAGCTGCCACCAGGATCAGCTGCAGAGGGTGTCAGTCCGCAAAGACCGCGGCACACGCGGAGCTCTCGTGGTGGCAACAGAGGGCCCACCTAATGGCAGCCCTGCTCAAGGTCAACATTGACTCTAAGAGTGCCAAAGTTGACATTTGCGTGGATGCCAGCTTTTGGGGTCGCGCGGCTTGATACACATGTGCTTCCTCAACCCTGGTGCATGACAAGGGCACATGCTCAATGCGTTGCATGTATGTGAATGTGGGTGCACGCTGCGCAGCTTCATGACCCCCGTGTCATGTCACAAGCTCTGGAATGACGTCAAAGCGTACAACGACCGCGAGCACTTTGAAACGCCCTATGTCGCCAAATTCCACAGGTGCTCGTGCCTGGCGCCTGGAACTTAGCCTGCCCGTGCATTGCAGTCTCAGGTCCTTTGTGCTTGCTGGGTGGCATGCACATAAATGCATGCGATTAAACTTAACCAAGGAAGTATCTGTATGCTTTAGCTGTTACAGCGTGCTTGCACTGGCAAGGCATAGCGTTTGCAGGAAGTTGCATCAGGTGGAGGCAGCACAGATAATGGCACATGTTGGACATGCTGCTAGCCATAGAGAGGGTTGTCCAAGTGAACACGCAATTCTCCAGGTTGCATGTTGCATGGCATTCATCAACATCTCAGAGGCTTGTCAGGCATAACCTGCATGCATCCCCTTGAATGCCCTTTTGCTGTGACTTCCTGGTTTCAAGAGCAGCACGAGAAGCAAGCATCTTGTGCATCTGTATCAAGCAGTCCATGCTGTCCCTTGGCACAGGCACTACCTACTGGCGCCGACACAGGAGATGTTCACGTTTTCGCACCCAAATCGAAACATGCCAATCGACAACAACCGTGCTAAGCGCGTGACCTTTACTCGACCTCTTGAGGCTGGTTCAGCTATCGTGCACGGTTTTGCCGGGTGAGCCAGCCTGACGTCATGGTTTCATGCACATGACATCATGGTTTCATGCACGCAGCATGAGCTCAATGTATCAAGTAGCTTGCACTCTGCAATTGCCTTGGTAGCCATGGTCCTTTTCCTTTGTTCCTCTTTTTCCCCGTTCTGGGCCTGGCCTATGTTCCAGAGCCTGCATGTGGTCAATAGTGTGATTGCGGCCTGCATGTGGTCAATAGTGTGATTGCGGCCTGTATGTGGTCAATGGTGTGATTGCGGCCTGTAACCTTTAATTCCGTACATGACCCGCTTCCCCCTGGCAAGGTTTCCTGTTGATGTGGACCACAATTGCGATTATAATAGTTGTATGTATGAAGGTGAGGGTGAACAGGGAAGATTTTTTGGCCATTTTCTCCTACACCCATCTCCCATCTTGGCACATCTCTTGTTGGCATGTCAATGCACCTGCATCTTCATACCCCTGGTATCTTGGAACACGCACGCACACGCACACGTATATGTATGCGCGCACACACACATGCAGCACACAAATGCAGCACACACGCAGCACACACATGGAGCACACACGCAGCACACACATGGAGCACACATAGGGCACACACATACCCAGCGCATGCGCAGCACACGCACATGCACACATACACACACCTGTCTTGGAAATTGAGGCACGACTTGAAGCTGTAGTTTTATCTTCTCTTTTTGCGTGCTCCAGGTACTTCGAGTCTGAGTTATACAAAGGCGTGTGGCTGAGTACCCACCCACCCACCCACACGCCTAACATGTCCAGCTGGTTCCCAATTTACTTTCCCCTCAAGGAGCCCATTTATGTTCCTGCTGGTGCAAGTGTGGAGGCAAGCATGTGGCGCTGCTCAGGAGCCCACAAAGTGTGGTATGAATGGGCAGTTACGGCGCCCTCCGCCTCAGGCATTCACAATGTGTGCGGCAGATCGTATTATGTGGGGTTGTGAAAGGGCTGGATTATCTGTGCCCAGGGCCCAACCTCCTGCTGTAAACCTTTCCTTTAGGTAAGGAAAGGCAAGGATTGTGCAGCTTTATCCACCGTACGAGGGCAGCTTAGTTGAAGCCTATCAAGCCTGTAACCTATCCCTCAGTGCACGCCAACAGGTTCATCCCTGTTGGTGTAGTATCTTAATCAATGACACCAGAGAGCAGCTGAGCAAAAGAGGAGACTCAAGAGCATGCAGGAGGGCCAGGACTGTAGGAATGCTTCTTTGCTCGCTTTCTGATAGCCAAACCATCAAATCGTCTCTAACGATCATGCCCGCTCTTTCATTTTCGTGCATCATATTTCATGCTTGACGATATGGTCAAGCGATGCGTTCCTTACTTGCTTTTCCTCAATTCCACGGCCGCGTCCATAGGCAGCCTGGAATATGCACGGTGTGCATTGCACACCCTGCCACCCTGCCACACGTGCAGTAGACCTGCATATGTGTGGGGTTGTGAGCTCAAAAAAACGCCTTCTCAAACAAAACCACATGTGCCTATGGGCAACAAACTATTGTTGAAAATGTGAGCAACCGCCTGCCTAGTTTTTCTGTTTTATGTGAGCATTTGTGATGTTGGGGGACTCAGCTTCTCTTGGCTTCTATGAGATTTTATGCACTTCTGTCCGGTTAGGTTAGGTTACATAGATGTATCCGCCGAACGAGGGCAGCTTAGCTGAAGCCTAAAAGGCCTGCAACCTCAAACCAAAACTAAAAGCGCTCAAATCAGAAGAAAGGTAGTCTCTGTCCGGTTAGAATTAAACCTGCACAGGCACACCATAAAAGTGACCTTGTCTACTCAAAGTGTTCAGGGTTAGCCCTAAAAAATAGATTAGGTTAATTAGCTGTATCCGCAAGTCAAAGTGTTTTCATAGTCAGAGATAAATAAAAAATAGCGAAGTTTGCTGTGCTGCTGAGAAAGAAAATCAAAGACAGCCTGACAAGGCAAGACAGACTGTTACAGGGGCAATGCAAAATGTGTTCTAGGGGTCTCCTCAAAAATGACTGGCAGATTGGAAATGAACAAATATTTGTGTCCCGAAATTGTTTACGGTGAATCCGGGGCACGAGCTAAGCATGATAAAACGATTAATTACAAAATTATCTAGTATGTCATGTGTTACGATGCATTTGAGCCATCAGACCTCGTCTCAGCCTCCTCTCAGGAGCACACGCCATACTAATCCTCTTAAGTGAGTTCTAGATTTTAAGGCTGTTGTCAGGTTGTCAGTTGTCTTTCAGTCTGTTCATGCAGCTCAAAAGAATTTTACCCTCACCCACACCTGTGCACACAGCCCTCAGTATGTGCTGCCTGGCCACACTCAGCTTCAAACTCGTGTACAACAGCACACCTGGGTCTGCCCTGTCAGCCGGTCTTTGGATGTCAGGTATGCGCAGGCATAATGCTAAACTCCTCCTTCCAGATGGTGGTTGTGACAGTAACGATGGTGCAAGTATACACACCCATGCGTCAGAGGTCCACCTCAACCATGAATATGCTCCTCCTCACCCATGTATCAGAAGGTCAATGCGTGGGTGCCCACGAGATCTGTTCATTTTGTGTTCACAAGCAGACGCGCATGCATCCTGTGATACAAAGATCACTTGTTACCTGCCTGCCCTGTCTGCCGAAATTGCAGTGACATTGAAGGTGCCAGCCCAGCACCATGCCGAGCGCTGCTGCCCAGCAGCCGCTTGTCCAGGTTGACCATGGAGGCGAATGTGGATCCTAGTGCTCGTCCTCAACTTCACCCGCATCCACGGCCCAGCTCCACAATTACGTCCACAGTGAGCCATTGTGTCCTGGATGGTTTACTTTGGATGTGCCTTTTGTGTGTGCATGAGGGGACTCCATATGTGCAGCACACAGACGTGTCTTAGGCTTGCCCTGCAACTTTCTTGCTTTGTGTAACTTGTGAGAAAGACTTTTCTTAGCAAATGAGCAATTCTGAATCAGTTTTGAATAAAAGCACCTTGATTCCCCTGGATTTGCGGCTGTTGCTCGGCTATAATCATTTTTAGCCACTTCAGCAAAGCAAGAGGGCGAGCAGGGAAATGACAGCATAGCATGCCCCCTTGCTTCAGGGAATTGAAGGCTCCTCTCCTTGTCAATTTGTGCGGCGTTTTATACGAACCCCTGGTGCAGGTAAGCAACATGATACTCTGTGGGAAAAGCAGCCAAGCAAAGAGTGTGAAGTGCCATAGCTCGAACTTGCCTATTTAAGCATACACACCAACGGCATGAGATTTCCCTGCAAGACGTATTTGAGCTGTTGGTACTGTTGTTGTTGGCATTCTTGAAAGCAGAACCTGAACAAATCTCAGTCCCTTCTTTGCTTTTAAACAATAATGCAGGCACACTGCATTCAGGTGACATTGTGGGTGCAGCACCGAGGCTTGGCAGGTTGGTTGATGGGTTTCTACTTCTTGTGGTGCTTCAAACAAGCAAGACACTAGGTTCTCAAGCCTTTCACTTATCAGGCCATCAGTGGAGAAGCTGAGCCCAAAACCACGTAAATGTAGTGCGTGTAAGGTATCTGGTCACGCCAGACCAGGGTAGGTCTAACACAGAGCTGGAAGCCTTTGCCCTTGCTATCACAGCTGTTGCCGAACTGCGCTGTGCACCAGAACTTGCACCTTTTTTGGGTTTCAAGTTCAACAAATAGAGGACATTGATCAGACTGAATCAGCCATATTCCAATCACTAGAGAATTGCTCGAAAAAATTGAAGGCTGGCCATGACTAATGTCAGCAGTTCCTCAATGGAGCGTGTTTGCAGTGCTCAACATTGTTTTGCCCTGTCCCTGTTGTCCACAGCATATTAGAATAGCTCAGCATGAGACAACACTATGTGCTTATTAACTGCAGCTGCGCGTACACCAGAATGCGGAGAGTTCCATTGGTGTATTTCTCTACAAGGTCCCGAACCACAGCTCTCACCAGGTGCTCAATCCGTTGTGTTTTGCTGTATACTACAGTGTGTAGGCAAGAAGTTTTTTAAATTTTGCACCAAGACTAATATGGCATGCAGACATGTGTTTTGGTACCTCAAACCCATAATTTGCAGGGTTCCAGAAGAGGTCTTCCTTGAAAGGCGCCAGTTTGCTCTTGAAAAGAAGTGGATGTCAGGACAGGGCAGGATACTGCATTCCAACATTTGAACAAATGGTTTTTTTTGCACCATTGCTTTTGTGTGATGCAAAGGAAGTCAGCTTCACACATCATAGTACTAAAAACTTGGAAAACACAGGCCGTGAGGCGTTGAGCGCCTGGTCCTTGAATAAGATCCACATTCATTGATGGGAATCTGAGTTTTTTTAAGCTCCTGCGAAGATTGATATTACCCTCCAGGATGTGTGGCTCAATGACCAAATGGTCTTATGTGTGATTGACAAGTTTGCTGAGCTGTCAAGACGCATCTTAATTCAGTGATGATCATTGTCAAACTGAAGTTGGTTAGTCAGTAACTTGTATTTCTGGCTGAGCAATAACTGAGGTGCTCAGGTTTGGCTTTGTAGTTCTATGAATAAGCTGTATGGTATACCAACACTTATAGTTGCCTGGCATGCCATGATGCTTGTTTCTATCTGACGTTGATTTCACCTGACAGAGCAGTCCGTTCATTGTGCTCTAAGAGTTTTGCGGCTTTGTTTGGTCACACTTCCGTATTGGATTCAATAAGATGAAGTTTTTCAAACACTGCAGTAACTCACAAAGATTGAGCTTTCTCCTCACCTTCAAATTAATCAGGAGAGGTCTGCTGGCTTGTCTGCCCGCAACCCTCCTGATCCTCACTGACCGCCCTTTTCTTTTCTGGTGAAGGGGCTTTTCTTCCCAAGTGGCCCCTTTTCCTTAATTGATGTGAGGAGCTTTTTGCTGCTTGCGCAGTTTTTTTTCTTCTTTCTTCTTAGCATCAGGGGGGGATACGGGGCAAAAGTTCAAAAATGTTCCTTTATTGATGCAAATCCTACTTTATCATATAAATGGGCACATAGTGATGTTTGGGCCGAAACGGGTGACCCCCTAGGTGGGTGCGCTGCCTGTGTTTCATCATGAACAGCATACGTTTTGAGCCAGAACGATCCAACTACAGCCCTTCTTGCCTCCAAAACACCACCAGCATATTACTTCCTTTGTAATGCAAGACCCTGGTTGCTGAAACTAGGTTTGAAGGGAATCTGATTTTGACCCACTTTGGCACCCCAAACGCTGACTTTTTCTGAGGTAAATGGCTGAAAATGCACATCTCGCCAACTTGGCCTTTTCACTCCGTTATTTTTGTAATGATATTTGTTTATTACAAGAGCACCATAGCACCAAAAATCATGCAATTTGGTGCAGGGGGGGGGCTGGTGTGGAGGTTTGGGAGTCAAAAGTAAGGTTCACGCCGCGGCTGATCTAGCATGTGCCACCAGGTAAGGTAAGGTAAGGTTTCAAGGCTGTATCCGCCGAACAAGGGCAGCTTAGCCGGTTGTGGCCTCCAGTGGGGTTCGAACCCCGAACCCACAGGTTGCGAGGGTGGATAATCGACTTTCCATCGCAGGTGCCCCGCCGCCTGCTCGACTATCCGGAGCCATGTATGTGCCACCAGACTGGCAAGATACAGACTCAACCCCGCCTGGATGGATAGCCTGTAAATAGTGCTACATACCATGCAAAGCTTGGAGCATGCCAACCTGGAGGCATATGCCTAAGGAACATTTGGAAGCCATACCCATTTTGGGCCTCCGTGCCCCCCCTCTCCTCTGGGATAGCATGCTGTGCAACATGTTTTGCTGCAGCAAAGTCATTTCCAATTACACTAGTGTGTGATCACACGAGCTTCGACTTTATTTACGTGGGAATGTCTAATTCAGATCAAACAGCCTCCAAGTAACTTTTCTTAACATGGTGACACCTTGCTCCAAAAGGTTAACATGTGTGTGCTTCCTGTGCTTTTCAGGAAACAAAAGTGCCTGATCTGAGGTAGAGAACAAGCACTGTCTGTGGCTATGTGATTGCATATTCACCGAAGTGCATAAGCTACACCTGTAAGACTTCCAACTCAAATCTACTTAGATGGCTGCTTTTTGTTGATCAGTGCGGATATCTGGTCATCTTTCGACCGCACGTGTTTATTACGCATTGCAATTTTTTATTTTTCACTAAATGACCAGGGCGTTCAGATTGACGTTTTGAGTATGCCGGAGCAGTAAAGCCACTGACCCCTGGCTGAAAGGGCCAGCAGGTGGGTGCCGCAAAAGCAAGCGCACCGAGGGGGTTTCCATCCATTCTGTAGGTGCTATGCGCAGCTGCACCTGAGCCTCTTCCCCGGACCATGTCGCGCTGGCCTTCTTCCTTTTCCGGGGATATTTGCAGGCACTCGGTGAATGAGCTTCTTCAGGAAGTTGTTCGACAAGAACCCGGTGTCTGGCTTGCAGCTGGGGGCAGACAAGCATGCCCACCACTACAAGGAGCCCAGAGCAGACTCGGACTCGGACGACGACGATGAAGCTGAAGCCCTGTCTTGCCCCCAGCTCCAGTACGCCCCGCGAAGAGGTGGTCTTGACGGTGGTCTCGCCAGCGAAGACCGCGGGCTGGGACTGCATGAGCCCATGAGGAGAAGCCGGTGAGTGGGCACGTTAAGGCAGGGCTGCAAATGCCCCCCCCTAGGCACCTAGCACCACCACCAGCAGAGAGGCTCATGCAAGCCCAATGTGCACAGGTGCTGCTTGCACACACGAGCCTGTGCAAGTTGATCTAGGCATGAAGGCCCGAGCAACAATGGCTGGTGCAGTGCTCGGGTGTTGGCTGGGCCACTCTCTCAGTGGCGGTAGTTGCACCATTGGCATCAGCAGCCAGCAGCAGCAGCAGCAGCAGCAGCAGCAACAATAGTGTAGGCAGAATGCTCAACAACAAGGTTGGCTGGAGTCAGTCCTCACGGCTGCTTGCTGACTGTGCATGCCCACGCCTCAAGCAGCAGTCATGCTGCTGGAAGCTGACTTTTTCTAAGCCAATGCAGGTTGTGGGTCTCATACATTGCATTGCCTGTAGGACATGGTCAGGGCGCGAGGAGTTTGCAGGAGGCGTGCATGCTGCTGCCGTGGCCAGGCTCTCCACCTCCTCCTCCGAGTACAGCCCTGACGACAAGCTGAAGGCCGGATACAAGAAAGTCAGCAAATCACACCGCGGCAGGTGAGCAAAGTGTGCCACTCAGCCTACCTGCAACATTGCACGCCAGCCACTCAGCATTCTGCCAGGGATGGTTAGACCAGTTCTTCCGCGTGTGTTTGGCAACCCTCTAGGAAACGCCAACAAAAAGGGTCTTTAAATGAGCTGGCCAGGGGAACGATCCAGGATATTAAACCGGCCAATTTCCATTTCAGCCTAAGCCTGGTTGGTGACGATCTGGTGATCGAGGAGAGCCTTGTTTCGTCACAAATCCCCACAGGAACGCCACCATCCTGGCGGCGGTAGACCGCACAACCGGGCGGCCTGTTGCTATCAAGGTCTTCTTGAAACAGACAACCGTCTCCTTCAAGCTTCAGAAAATGCAGCGGGAGATGGAGGTGCTGCGGATGACATCTAGCATACCTGGCGTCGTCAAGCTGGTCAACGTGCTAGAGGACCCAACCAGCTACTACACCGTGCTGGAAGCTCTGCCTGGTGCGTCTAAGAACTTGGCACGAGAAAGCAGCTAAGTGAGGAGGGAACCTACCAATATGCGCACTCCTCTGCTCACAATGACTGGACGGCGAATGGCAGTATGGAGCTGTGGAATATGGCCTCCCTTTGAGCCAGCACTTCCTACTTCTGTCATCTGGACAGGACATTCACTCATATGCCAGTTCTGCTGGCACACAACCATGGACACAGCATCCAGCATCTATGAGCCTCTCTTCTAGGGTTGAGTAACGCTTTGGTTTACCCAAATCAAGCAACAAACTCTCCTTGGAAGCCTTCCGTTGTTATACTACACCTCTGACGTTAGGTTGTGGGGGAGTCTGAAAGGTGAGGTCACACCTACTTCAGCGGCTACCCCTACCACCCTTGCACTTTAAATGCCATCTGTTTACAATGTAGAGAAGAAAACATTGATGATCATGGAGCACAAGGAGAAAAACCGCCAGAACTAGGGTTGTATGATTTTGATGTTTTACCTTAACAATGCAGACTCAATTAGGAGTAAAATTGCAAATTATGTATTCCCTTTTTTGTCCAGTTTTGGGGATTGGCCCAAGAGGAGGGCCCTCTCCCTGCCAATTTCACCCAATTTAGGTCCCTCTCTCTTTGGTTATGAGGGCTACTAAATGTTACCGCGTATGGTTTTGCAACAGGAAAAAGAATGGTAGATCGGAGCTCTCTTGCTGGAGCAAGCATTACAACAGGTTGGGAGCAGGCTGGGATTGCATGGAAATGACGGTGAAAATTTTAGAACCTCAGATTGCATAGTTTGGAACTTAGGTATCATATTAACTGACCGGGGAAATTGGGGGTCAATGATGAGGTAGAGAAGGGGATATATTCGGCCAAAATGGGTGTGAGGCCCATAAAATGCGAGAATGCCACTTAAGAACATCGCAAATTGTTCAATTAAAACAGAACATGAACATCCGCACCCTGACCCAACCTCAGTCAAACCATGGTGCAGCGCAAGTACTTGAGCACGGAATTGTGGGTTGTGCTTCCAGTGCATCATGGAGTCTTAGTCTTAACACCCGCTTTGGGGGTGTCAGGGTAGGGGCCGATGAAGCGGATGCCCTGGAAAACTTGTGGGATGTCAACGCACTGAGTTACTCAGCGGCAGCATCCGCAGCATTAGCATTAGCAGTACACGCTGGCTGTGCAGGGACACAGCACCGCTTGTGACAATTGCTCTCAAAGATGCAGCAGATGCTTGAGGAGTGCAGGGGAGCAGCGGGCGAGGCTGAGAAGGTGCCTTCTCACTTGCATGCAGGGGATCTGCAACAAACGCTCAGCCTTATGTGTGAAGGCAGTGATTGCTACGCATAGACAAATGTGTGGCTTGATTCGTTGTGCATCCATAGTACCTCTTACAAGATGCTGCAGCTCATGCAAGCATGAAAGTTTGCATAGCTGCTGAAACGCGCATGCGCTCATGCTTTTTGGGTGCTTGGGCACACTTGCACACAAGCTTGAGTGCGCACGCACACGCACATGCACTGCTCCCTGATGCGCAAATGCATGCACGGGACAGGTATATTGACGGTTGTGCGCACCTTATCACATGCAATGTCTCAAGTAAGTGCTCTCGGGCCCCTTCAGCGTGTGTAATGTCCCTGTCCCCTGCCATACATGCTGCTATTACACAGGCTGCACGTTAATCGAGTTGATGGCCTTCCGCGGGGGACGCCTGAACGAGCAGCAGTGTGCCATTGAAGTGGCCATTCCATTGCTGACAGCATTAGCTGGACTACACGGACTAGGCGTGGTGCGTTTGCTATGGCATGCCCCGTTTTCGGCAAGGCGGCCACTGTGTATTCCTTTGGCGCTGGGCTTTCGATGGGCAGGTACTCTTGGGCTGTTGTGGGCAGTGCCCTTGCAGCTGTTGTGGGCAGTGCCCTTGCTCGCAGCTGTTGTGGGCAGTGCCCTTGCTTGCAGCTAGTGTAGTCACCCCCCGGTCCAGCCAGAGCCTTGGCCCTGCACCAGCCTGGTCTCAAGACACTCAATTATTGAAGTTTCAAGGCTCAACAATTGGAGGCTGAGGAACAGCCCTGCATGGCACGTGTCCAACTGATCTGGATTTCATTCCTCTATCTCATCAAATGTATGATATAATGGGAGTTCCTTGTTGTATTGTGTGATGGCCCTGATGCCCTGAGGGCCCACATGTAATGCTTGCCTGTAAGCTTAGGCGCTTGGACCAAGTGCGCCTGTTTGCTGCATGCACAGTCCATGAGCTGGCTTTGCTGCTTGGCCCCCTATGACTCCTTGCTTCCTTCCCTCAGCGCTTCGAATAGTCATTCGCGTCGCTCGTGTACCCCAGGTACATCGGGACTTGAAGCCTGAGCACGTGTTGTGTACATACGGCTCAGTCTGCCTGCTCGACTTTGTGGAGAGTGCTCTCAAGAGTGAGAACAACCTGAATCACAGGTAGGCTGCTGCCTACGCTTCCACCACCATGCTCCGAGAGCCGCTGAGCTCCTGCTTCAATGCATGCATGTGTGTGTTTCAGTGTCGAGCTGCTGTGCTCCTGCCAAACACATCAAGCCTCAGACCCGGCAGCTCCGCACTGTTGCCAACAGCGTTGTCCATGGCAAGCTATGGCCAACTGCCTAGCTTTGTTCATGGCAAGCCTTAGACCCGGCAGCACCTTGCTGTTGCCAACTGCCTAGCTTTATTCATGGCAAGCCTTAGACCCGGCAGCACCTTGCTGTCGCCAACTGCCTAGCTTTGTTCATGGCAAGCTGTTGCCAACTGCCTAGCTTTGTTCATGGCAAGCCTCAGATCCGGCAGCACTTTGCTGTTGCCAATGGCCTGGCCTGGCCCATGGCAAGCTTCCACGTACATGGAGCCATGCTCAGCCTCTCCATGCCCTGCATGCCGGCACACCATGCTCATCATCCCTGCTTCTAGCCTCAAGTGTCTCAGCATAGCCCTCCCTCGCTGACTTGGCGCTCGCGCACATCTTACTTGCTTCAATGCCACGATATGTTTGCCGAGCCCAATAGGTGGCTCAACACTAAGGCGTGCAAGCAACGCACACGCATGCACTCCCATACACACTGTCCGCTTGATGGCCTGCAGAGCTGGTCAACTTGAGTATGCAGCCCCAGAAGTCTTAGACAAGCCGCCCCTTACAGATGTGTTCCACAAGGCAAGTGGCACGAGCTTCTCAGCAGCCACCATGCGGCGGCATTTGTTTCAGGGGTGCAGGCAAGAAGCAGTATTGTATTGTCGCCCCACATGATGCTTGCTCCTCTTCCACCGTGCTTCTTTGTGCCTGCCCATTGAGCAGCATCTGTGCTCGTCGCGTATGCACCGTAAGCAAAAACGGCAGTGCACAGATGTGGGGCCCGGGGGCGCCTGCCTGCTTTGGCACCAGCGTGCATGCGTGTGCACGTGCCCCCCTGGCTGTGCACTGGCAGCACCTAGGCGCGGCTCATGCCCATGGGAATGTCAGGTGCCGGCCTGACCCACTGGAGTTTGCCTTGTGCGCAGGTGCTGTACCACGGCATGTCTGAGGAGGAGCTGCCGCAGTACGATGAGAAGGCGGACCTTTGGAGCGCAGGCGTGCTGATCTTTGAGGCGCTGACGGGGCAGCAGCCGTTCATGGCCGACACCGTGGCCGACCTCACGCAGATGCACAGGGAGCTGCTGTCTCAAACAGATGCGTCGGGCATCCCCGTGTTCCTGGCCAAGCACAAGCTGGCGCCCCTGGCACAGCAGTTCCTGGCGGCCATGCTGCAGGTGCGCCCACACCCGCACTTGCCCCCGATAGATCCCAAACAGCCAACCTGTCACGCCTGCGCCTACCGCGCCTCCACTTCCATACCCCGTGCCTTCCTGCCTGACCCAGCTGCGCAGCGTGCTGCCGGGCAGGGGTCTGGCAGGTGCTTCCGCGCAGCTGCAGCTGGCTTCATGACACTACCATGCACTGCTGCCGGCCTCTGGCCTCCTGGCCAGTGGGGGGCCCCCCCCCAGCACCGCCCTCCCCACGTCATGCAGGGCCCCCCTATGCACGCTCCTGCCTGCCCCACATGCGTGGTGCACGACGCGTCGTGTACCTCTGCCGCGCACATGTTGCGCATGACGTGGTGTGTGCCTCTGCCCTGCACCTCGCCTCGTAGATGGACCCCGCCGCGCGCCCCTCCGCTCAGGAGCTCCTGCAGCACCCCTGGTTGCAGTCGCACCTAGGCATGCACACCAGCTCGTTCCTCCTGCCCTCTGGGCGCCTGTCCAGCAGACCTGACAGTGGTGAGGGCTGCGCGTTGGGGGGCGTTGGCAAGCCCAGCAGGCTAGGTAATGCAGCGTTGGCGAACGGGGACGTCCAAGGAAGACGGGAGGTGCGCCGCAGGGGGGATGAGATGCAGGCTGACAGGGGGGCGGAGGGGGGCAGCAGGGACTCCCTGCGGGGGCCGCAAACCATCGCAGCCTAGCCGCGTCCGCAGCGGCACCTGCCACAGCAGGCAGGGGCCCTTGAGCAGTTGCGCGGCAGTCTGGGAGCACCCCAGGCATACTGCATTGCATGGGTCTGGGCTTGGTACGTGCAGGTGGCCGCCGACTGCTGTTAGGCAGCAGAGCGGGCCGCTGCCAGGGTCTGGGGTGCGTCAGGAGCCGGAAACAGGGGGCTTTGGCCACCGCTTATTTGATTGAGGGAGCTTAGATTTTTGCCATCGGAACCAGAGCGCTGAAACAGCTTTCCTCGTTGGGTGCAAGCCCTTCGCCGATTTTGGCCAGAGCCTGTGAGAGAGTGAACCATTGATGAGGGGAGGGTTGAGAGCAGAGCGCTCCACCTGCACCTAGCCAGCCAGCCAGCCAGCCATATAATGCCTGGCGCTGTGCGCATGTGTGTGTTTGAGCCTGTGTGTGTATGTGTGTGCGCGTGTGCATGTGCTGGTGTGTGGGTGAGTGTGAGTGCGCATGCGCCCCTGTGTGTGGGTCCTCGCTGTGCATGCCCCCTTCAGCCGACTTGCAGCAGACTGCCTCAAGGCCGAGGCTTGTGGGGCGCGCATCAATTCCAGGCCTTGGCTTGAATACTGACACATGCACTACAAGCTTCATGTGATACTTAATGCCTGCATGGTTGTGCCTGGCCAGAGGCCCAGCAGCTTGCTCATTGTTCTAGTAGTCAAGAGAGCGGACATGACATTGAGAGTGGATGTAAGACCCGGGTGTAAAAGGCCCCGTTCTTTTATTGTGCTACCTGCGGCTTGTGACGGCAATGAAATTTTCAAGGACCAAATGCCTGTACTTATTATTAGAACCTACTTTGCACCGCTTAAGTCTGTGGATACTGCGTTGACAACTGTTCTTGGGTGCTTGCACATGATTAGTCCCTATGAGCGTAATGTAGGTCTCAAACTTGGGTGTTCATAGTGACGCCAGCGCTGCCTCAGGTTTGGACGCGCACAGTGGCGCTCATGGTGTCATGTGTAGATATAGCTTGGGCTGACACTTGAGTGAACTTGAGAGTGAGAGGAATAAGTTGCGTACGATGTTTCTTTGACACAAGTTGTGCCAAGCATCTACGGAGGGTGAAGCCACAGACTGTAATCAGACTGAGACATATTCCTTCAATCAAGCACGAGCTTCGTGAATTGAATGTAAGTTTTGTGCTCTACAATGTGAACTATTGGCTACAGGACTCGTTGAGTCGGCAACATGCAGGTATCAGCACATTACCTCCTCCCCCTCAATTGCGAAAAGTACTACTGGGTTATCTGGCGTTGGTAGATGCCTGCCCTACCTCGCAGCTTTCCACCTCAGGTGGAGGCTCCCTGAGGGCACGTCACCAAAATTGTTGTTATGGCCATGCTACGCGTCTAATTTGGATGCAGCAGTCTCTGGCCGTGACAGGCCTATCAATATCCTTGAAGTCATTTCTGCTGTGGCTTACAAAGGTTCCAAGATAGGGTTAACCGCCAGCCTGGTCATTGGACTGATTGGTTTGTTGCATCTTCGCCAGCCAAAAAGTAATCCATAATGTCTGAGATGAAATGGCAGAGTTCGTTGTGTCATTGCGAAAAGAACTCGAAGACATTGGGAACCCCGGTGCAGGGCCCTGCAAGCACCAACCCCTTCCTCACCCTCTGTAGTGATTCTAGCAGGCGGAGAGAGATCATAAGCCAATCAGATAACAGGCCCTCTCCGGGACTGCCAGGACATCCAGTGGCTTTCTTTGCGCATGAGTGCCTGAGTCGTTCAACCTCAAGTTGAGGTTTCACAACACCACCTTGCCCACGAATTCTTGTGTTGGTTTTGGCTGCAGCATGTCCTTTTTTATGCCCTTGCTTAGAAATGTACTGTTTGAGAAGGAGATTCGCAGATTAATTTGCTGATTTTACAGGCGGGACTTACATTTGAGACACAGGCGCTTTTTACCTTGACAACATCGGAGCTGAGGATGTGAAGCAGACATACAAATAATTTCTTTTTCTTTCTGAGACTGGATATTTTCTGTCTACCTGGCAGTGTCCAGCAAGCCCAGAAGTGACTTCTTCAACCCATCTGGCTGAAGGTCTAAACCCATTATAACCTTAATCTTTGACTGCAGGTCTGACCGGCTTCCGCTAAGCTGCCCTTGTTCGGCAGGTACAGCCGTGTAACCTTACCTCAATCACTTTCTAAATGATCAGGTGCTTGAAGTGTCCCCACGGTGGTTGGCGTGCTACAACACTTTCATAATCAGCCATCTCAATATCACAGCAAATGCCTGTCATTACACGACACAATCCAGGAATTTGAAGATATGTACCATACATATGTATCATGGACCATGATTATGGTATATTTTTGGTACACATTTCCATACAAATGTACTATGTAATGGTACATACGGCGCACATGCGCCATAACCCATCTTAGAGGAACCTGTTTGTTTGCTTATGATGCAAGCTTCTAAGAAGGATGAAGGTGATGTCGTGCTCCTCTACGAACATCTTACACAAAGGTTATGAAAGTGAAAGTTGTACTTGGTCCGTCATGAGATTGAAGTCACAGAAGGCAACTATCATCGGCATCGGCTGCCAACAAATCAGCTGCCGACATAAAAATGTTTCACACTGCATTATAATATCTAGTAAACATGCACTTATCATAGGCCCATGATGGGCCTCTACCGCTCACAGCCCCAGCATGCCATACCCAAGATTCAAAGTTATTTATATCTTGTATTTGTATTGTGATTTGTATTTGTATTTGTATTTGTTCTATATGAGTTGTACTAAATGTATTTGATTACAACCATGTATTACACGATTGAAAGTCCAAAAACCCCAACGATACAAGATACCTGGGAGGAGAGTCTTCAAGAGGATGGCGCTTTACTGCAAGGAGGATGGCACAATGTTGCGAGCACGCATACGCACATTTGAAAGCCCCTTCCTGAATCACCCATTCTACCCCTGAGAAGCAAGCAAGCTCCACCAGGAATCACAACACCAAGCTCCACAAGGCCAACAATTGTGCATGGAAGGAAGGGAGGGAGGGGCACACCACGTCATATCGCGTTTTTCCGGGCCACAAACATGCTCAGTTCCCGTCCATCGTTGATGACTGCGATATCATCTCGAAGGACCGTTAAGCCTTGGTCAGGCCCTAAGGTGCGGCTGAGCTCAGATGGGTGCAGTAGGTGATGTTCACCCTTGGGTCGCCCAAACCTGCATCAGTCAGGCCAGCAAGCAGCCAATCTTGAAGCAGCTCTTGGCCCTCGGCGCATGCAAATGCTCACCTGCCATCAAGCCCCTCCATGCAGAAACGTCGCAACTATGGGCAGACATTTATGCTCCAATAAAGGGCTAGGATCTGCGATCAAATGCACAAGTACTTGTTTGCATTTGGCAGGCGCCCCTCTCTGCAAGCTCAATTCTTTCAACATTTCGGCATCTTCAGGGTATTCAGGCCAGCAAATGCAGCTATGTCCTCCGGCTGGGTGCCTGCATGTGGTTGGAAATGCAGGGCATCCACCCTCACCTTTGTGTGCCTTCTGCGTCCAAGAAAGTGCAGAACAGCACAAATCCGCCTATGAGCAGCACCCATAGAACCACGTGTGCGTATGTTTCTGTTGAGCCGGGGGTGCATGAGCACTGAGTGCTTGTTTGAGAGCACTGTGCCTGACAAGCCACCCAGCTTAGACAGGTCGAGCTTGTTGAGACTTGGCCTATCTGGCATACAGTACAGGCGAGGCAAAGAATGCCAGCAACATGCCCAGAGCCAATGCTTGCACGGCAATACTGGCTGGCAAGCTGGCTCCCTCCAAATGTCCTCCCGAGTCCCACCAAGAGTGTGCTGCTTTGCAGCTGCGCACCTGGGGCAAGCAGCTTGGGTATGTGGGGCAGGAACGACCTCTCCAAGAACCTGCGAAGCAAGCACAGGAGTCCAAGGCAAGTATCCAGCACTGCCATGCCGCACAGGGCCACGTCAGTGTGACGACAGTGACATCAGCACCCTCCGAGTACCACAGCAGGCATGAGTACCCTTGGGGTTAGGGTTAACCATCAGTGCCAAGTCCTGAGGAGCATGAGCAAGGAGACAGAGCAAGGAGACAGATGCCAAAGTTCTGAGTAGCATATGAGCAGGAAGACAGATGCTGGCGGGGCTGGAGGGCAATTGGAGGGCGATTGGAGAGCTAATGGACCAGAAACCGGCAGTGTGGCGGCACAGATGTGCCGTCGGTGTGGTCACAAGGTGTACCCACCTAACACATATGATGAGGTCACAAGACGAGGCTGGAAGTGGCGAGGCGTCTAAAGTGATGTGCGTGTGCTCGATGCGCTTGTCCTTCTGCGTCTCGCGCATGGACATCGGCAGCAGGTCCCCTGTCTTTGGGCAGATGTTGTTCAGCCTGAAGCCACAGGCACGCAAATGCCTCTGCGCGTTGGTCGGCCGAAACACGGCCAATGTCAGGGCGAGCAGCTGCCTGATGACGCATGGCCTGGGGCTCAAGTGCACACGTTCCTCTTTAATTCTAGGTTCAGTGCAGGCCTATACGCCCTACCAGGCTTAGCTGCCACTGTTCGGCAGGTGCGGCTCCGTGGCCCTCAATTTGACCCCATCACCTTGACCCTCACCTTGACCCTTACTTTCCACTTTCCCTCACCTTGACCCTTACCTTCCACTTTCCCTCTCCTGGAGCCCTGGTGCGCACAAGGCTGTTCATGGCGCTGGACATACCTGCCAGTGCATGGGGTTCATGCCTTAAGCAGGGCAGGGACCGCAAGCAGGTCAGCAACCCCCTGTGTCCGGGCTTGCCATATGGGTACGCATGCCTGACCACTACCAAATCACTGCGGCTGACACAGATCAGGCAGCCACCAGCGGACGCATGGCTGGTGACCACCGACGAGGGCATGGCTCATCGCTGACAGACCAACCCATCCCACATCAATCCTGGTCACTCCTGGTCACTCCTGGTCATTCCTGGTCACTCCTGGTCACTCCTGGTCACTCCTGGTCACTCCTGGTCACTCCTGGTCACTCCTGGTCATTCCTGGTCCTCGAGGGACGCACGCCTGAGCTACGCGTGGTGCGCGGGCAATCAGCAAGACCTCCTGCCTAGCTGCAAAAGGGGAAGGTGGGGGCCATTTGGGCTGCACTCGACTACTGACCACTTCGCATCTGTACTCAGGGGCCGACTGTCCAAGAAGCATGCCCTTTGAACCCTGGCCAGCACGCCTGCCCGGTCCACTCACCGCAAAGCCGCTTGGTCTGGCGGCACGCCGGCATGCCGGAGGAGATTCTGGACATCCACAAGCGCGGAGTACCTGAGGTGAGTGCAAGAGGCAGGCGGTGCTGATGGCAGCCGTGCACGCACATGTTTGGTAGTACATGTTTGGTAGTACGTGAAGTGCCTCATGTTGGAGCACCAGGTGCACCTAGGCAGAGAGCGCATAGCACGTGTGCCACGCAGCGCCTGCGCCATGATGTTTCAGGGGCGGCGCTGGATAACCACCTAGGCTGATCGAGGCACGCGCCGAAGCTGCACATCCCTCCTGTGAATGCACGCCAAACTGTGAATGTATGCCAGGACAAGCATGCCTGCTCACCATAAGTCCACGCCCAGCACCCTCCACTCGATGCTGCTACACTCCTTGGTGGCCAGGTAGGCCAGGTTCCTGGCCCTGCCGCAGCCTGGCTCATACGCGAAGCAGCTGCGCCGTTCAGTGGATCCACTGCCTGCTTTGACGCTGGCTCCTGACAGGCAGGCCTCGATGCGGTCTATCCTGCATGAGTGGGACCACGCAGTGTGTGCAGTGTGTGTGTGCAGTGTGTGTGTGTGTGTGCGTGCGTGCGTGTGTGTGTGACCCGCAAGACAGGCAGGCCTCAATGCGGTCTATCTTGCATGAAAGGGAGCACACAGGTTTCTTGTCTTGCACGCCGTGGCAGGGCGAGCAGCGCGTGCGAAAAGGGCATGGCTCAGCGTTTCCACCGAGATCTGCTCAGTGAAGACGCCCACCACTAGCCATGAGGCCAATGACAGCACAAGGTCTGTTGTGGTTGCTTGTTTTTTGTTTGTGTTGTTTGTGTTCTTCGCGTTGTATGTGTTGTTTGCGTGCGCCTGTGTGTTTGTATGTTTGCTTGTTTGACTACGTGCGTGAGCATGCGCTTGTACCTGTGTGCCTGAAAGTGCATGTGCTCAAGCATACAGCCAAAAAAAGCATGCAAGCATCCACAGAATCTCTCCCCATTGCGCTCTGCAGGTCAGGCATGCCTATAGCGGACATGCGCTGTATATAGCTCACTCTTCAAAAAGCAGCGCACATGGCTTGAACAGCAGCCGCTTCCGCAGGACTGCTGCTGTTATAGCCTCGTCATCCTGCAGTTGGTGTGCTGCTGCCAGGTCCCAGAGTTCCTGAGAGATGCGTAAATTGAGAAAACATGGTCATCTTCTGGCTCCAGCTGTCAGCAGTTTTGTTCAGTTACAACAGCTAGTGTGGCTCACCTGGCTGTCTAAGAGAATGATCACATTAGTCCAGTGGCGAGTGGTGAGGAAATCCTTTACAGCCTCTGCCCGGCCATGCTCTCCACAAAGAACAGCCAGCGCTTCGTGTTTGTCAGGCAAAAGCCAGCACATGTTCCCTGCCAGCATGTACAGAAAAACTGCGCTGTTGCAACAGCGAAACTGCACGCTTACCAGCTTATGTGTGCAGTTGCCTCACCTGCGATGAATGCATCTTCATGCATGTGCACGCTGCCACGCAGGCGCCTTCCTTTTTCATATACTTTCCAGGGCCGCAAATCAAGTACTGGAACATATTCAGTGCTGATCCGCTGAAGTGATGCAGCCAATGTGGCTTCAGACATGGTGACACAACTACATTGTTTCTAGAACTAATAACTAATATAAAAATCACCGTGACTAAATCCAGAAGAAACATAATTCCCGATTATAAACGCGCCGTTAATGAAGCGATGACCAAAATCACTCCTAAGGTACTCCTTGTTGCTTCTACACCGTTCAATTTAATTTTCGCTTGAAATTATTGTGCCAAGGACCCGCCCTAGGCAAATTTTGGGGTCCGAGGTGAACTCCGGGATTCGGCTGTAACCTTGACACTTAAGTGATAAAGATATTCTAAAACATCTTTTTCAAATTGCGGGCAGGCCTTGCCCATGTCCGCATGCGTTACAGGATGTACTGATGCCACGTTTTTGGGCCAAGGCTTGGCTTGTGCTTGTGAAATTTGACAACACACAAGCAATTCCAGTCAACTCATGGCACAAACCCCATGTGTGTGTGTGTGTGTGTGTGTGTGTGTGTGTGTGTGTGTGTGTGTGTGTGTGTGTGTGTGTGTGTGTGTGTGTGT
>LKMJ01000522.1_pt1 | contig 29533 bp, 30 predicted proteins | sample 643391 | NCBI WGS metagenome assembly LKMJ01 (sample SAMN04112250, study PRJNA286221) | soda lake metagenome | biome: soda lake; feature: Kulunda Steppe; material: water; isolation source: sample PL-Br10 brine of Picturesque Lake | place: Russia: Kulunda steppe | collected 2010-07 | reverse complement strand
CGCGCACGGGTCTGGCGCGAGGATGTGGGCTGGTGGTGGCGCGGCTATTTCGACGCGCTGCGCGCGACCCGATGAGCCCGGGCGAGCCCCCGGAGTTGCCGCTCGCGCGCGACGATGCGCTGTTTCTCGATTTCGACGGCACCCTTGCCCCGCTCGCGGCAGACCCTGACGCGGTGACCCTGCCCGCGCAGACGGCGGCAATCCTCGCGCGGCTGTCGGGCGCGCTAGGCGGCGCCTGCGCTGTAATCAGCGGGCGCGCGCTCAAAGATCTCGCGCGCCGGGTGCCGGACGGGCTGTGGCGGATCGGCACGCACGGGCTCGAGCGCGCCGCGCCGGGGCAGCCGCTGCCACCCGCGCCGGCGCCGCTGCCCGAAGCGGTGCTCGCTCCGCTCGACGCCTGCGCCGCGGCGGTGCCCGGGGTGCGCTTCGAGCGCAAGGGCCCGGCCGCAGCGCTGCATTACCGCGCCGCGCCGCACGCCGCCGCGGCCTGCCGCGCCGCCGCCGAGGCCGCCGTCGCGGCGGGCGGGGAGGCCGATCTCGTGGTCCAGCCCGGCCACATGGTCGCCGAGGTCAAGCCGCGCCGCGCCGACAAGGGCCGGGCGCTGCGCGCGCTGATGCGCCTGCCGGGATTGCGCGGGCGCCGGCCGGTAATGATCGGCGACGATATCACCGACGAGGACGCTATCGCCGCGGCGCAGGAAGATGGCGGGCTCGGGGTGCGCATCGGCCCCGGCGCGAGCGCCGCGATGTTGCGCCTCGACGATCCGGCCGCGCTGCGCACGGCCCTCACGCGCGCGGCGCGGCGCCTCGGGGAGTAGCCTCAGCGCCGCGTCATGGTGGCGGGGCCGTATTCGGTCTGCATGCGCACATGCTCCAGGCGCATGCGCCCATCCGGCAGCGCCTCATAGGTAAGCTGGAAGGGAAACCGCGTCCCCTCCTCGATTTCGCGCTCGCTGTAGCCCTCGATGCGCCGGAACTCGCCGTCGCAGCGCAGCGTGTCGCCGTCGCGCGCACCGCGCGACAAGGCGATCTGCGCGCGCCGCTGGCCGTCGAACAGGTCCAGATCGCCGCGGCAGGCCTGATCGGCCTCGACATCGCGAAACAGCGAATACATCGCGGTGAGCGGATCGATGGTGCCGCCCTGCTCGGCGGGGTCGGCGTAGCGGTCGCGCTCGCGCGGCGGCTCCCGGCGCACCACGCGCGGCACCCCGTTCTCGTAGACCATCTCCGAGAGCGACTCGCGACGGCCCGTATCGGACTCCTCGACATAGCGCAGCGTCTCGAAGCCGCCATTGCCGTCATGGCGCCCGCGCGCATTCCCGTCATAGCGGATATTGCGCACCAGGCCGACAAGCCCGGAACTCTCGATGCGCGCGGCGACAGCATAGCTGCCGGCATCCTCGACCCCGCGAAAGCTCACCACCGCGGCGCGCAGGCCCCGCACCCGCAGGTCATAGGCGCCCTCGTCGACGCGCTCGCCCGTCCCGGCCTGCGGCGCCGACCCCGGCACGAGGGCGCCCGCCGCCAGCACCGCCGCGAAAAACACTGTCGCAATCCGAACCATCGTCATCACCCCAACATGCCACCTCTGGACATACACCCACTCCGCGGCCCAGAAAAGCGGCGCCGGATCACAACCGCGTCGCCCGTGCGGCGCGCTCATCAACGAGGCCGCCATGGACATCCCCGCGCTGGCACGGCGCATCACCGAGGGCGACCGGCGCGCGCTGGCGCGGGCGATCACGCTCGTGGAGTCGGGCCGCGCCGATCACCGCGCCGAGGCCGCCGCCCTCATCGAGGAGGTGGGCACCATGCGCGAGGCGCTGCGGCTGGGGCTGTCGGGCACGCCGGGGGTGGGCAAGTCGACCTTCATCGAGGCGTTCGGGCGGATGCTCACCGCGCAGGGCCTGCGCGTGGCGGTGCTGGCGGTGGATCCGTCCTCGGCGCGCTCGGGCGGCTCGATCCTCGGCGACAAGACGCGCATGCCGCTTCTCGCGCGCGATCCGAACGCCTTCATCCGCCCCTCACCGAGCCAGACCCATCTCGGCGGCGTCGCCCGGCGCACCCGCGAGGCGGTGACGCTGTGCGAAGCGGCGGGCTTCGACGTGGTGCTGATCGAGACGGTCGGGGTCGGCCAGTCGGAGACCGTGGTGGCGGAGCTTTCGGACGTCTTCGTTCTGCTGATGGCGCCCGGTGGCGGCGACGAGCTGCAGGGCGTCAAGCGCGGTATCATGGAGACGGCGGATCTCATCGTCGTCAACAAGGCCGACGGCGCGCTGCGCGACACCGCGATGCGCACCTGCGCCGATTACGCCGGCGCGCTGCGGCTTCTGCGCAGGCGCCCGCAGGACCCGGAGGGCTTTCCCAAGGCGATGACGGTCTCGGCCACCGAGGGCACCGGGCTCGAGGCCGCCTGGGCCGAGATCACCGAACTCGCCGAGTGGCGGCGCGCCGAGGGGCACTGGGCCGCGCGGCGCGCTGCGCAGGCGCGGCACTGGTTCGAGGAGGAGGTCCGCGCCGGGCTTCTCGCGCGGCTTACCGAGTCGCCCGAAGCGCGCGCGCGGATGGCGCGGCTCGGCGAGGCTGTGGCCACGGGCGCCGCAACCCCGGCCGCGGCCGCCGCACAGGTCCTTGCCGCGCTCGACGGCTCCGCGCCGGGGCGCGGCGGCGATGAATCGCTTGACGCGCACAGTGACGGGGCGTAATTGCGGGGCCGACCAGCTGGCGCCCCCTCGCGGGGCGTGCCTGATTTGTGAACACCCGTTGAACAAGGACAAGAGCCATGTCGCGCGTCTGCGAACTGACCGGAAAGGGCCCGATGGTCGGCAACAATGTCAGCCACGCCAACAACAAGTCCAAGCGCCGCTTCATCCCGAACCTGCAGGATGTCACGCTGATGTCGGACGCGCTCGGCCAGTCCTACAGCCTGCGCATATCCGCCGCGGCGCTGCGCACCGTCGATCATCGCGGCGGTCTCGATGCCTTTCTCGCCCGCGCCAGCGACGACACGCTTTCGCCGCGGGCCCTGCGCATCAAGCGCGAGATCGAGAAGGCCGGCGCCAGCGCGGCCTGATCCCACTCCGGGCAATGTCTCCAGTGGCTGCAGGCGCGTGCGACAGCATGCTGCGTCAGGGTGGGACGCGTGCGCTCCTGGAGGCTGCGACGTCAAGGGGCCAGAGGACGGCGTGTGAATGCAGGAGCCCGCGACGCGTCCTCGGCGACACCGCATGAATGGGCGGCGTCTTCCACTGCTGCTGAGCCTCGCCACCGCGCTCGCGGTGATGCTCGCCGCGCCGCTTGAAATGCGCGCCGCCCATGCCGGAGGCTTCGGAACCTGCGCCAGTGGACAGGTCGTGGCGGTGACGGCGGATGGCCGCCTTGCACCGCCCGATCCCCGCCGTCCCGGCGCGATACCGGATGCGCTGCTGTTCGGCCTGCCATCCGTGCTGCGCGCGGCGCGGACGCATCCAGCGCGGGGCCGCCGCCGCGGTCAAGCTTCATAACGCAACGGGAGCCAGTCATGAGACACCACATCGCGCTCGCCGCCGGGCTTGTCCTGCTGGCCGCGCCACTCGCCGCCGGGCAGGCCACGATCGCCATCATCGATCCCCATGCCCGCAGCTCGGGCGCGACGGCGCAGTCGGGCGCCGCCTTCATGACCATCGAGAATCGCGGCGATGCCGATGACCGCCTGATCGGCGCCAGCTCCGACATCGCCGCGCGCGTCGAACTCCACACCCACGAGGAGGACGATGACGGCGTGATGCGCATGTCCGAGGTCGAGGACGGCTTCGCGATCCCGGCGGGCGGAAGCTACAGCCTGGAGCGTGGCGGCGCGCATGTCATGCTCATGGGGATCGACGCGCCGTTCGAGGATGGCGAGACCATCGCGCTCAGCCTCGAATTCGAGCACGCCGGACCCGTCGAGGTCGAGGTGCCGGTCGATCTCTCGCGCGGCCAGTCCGGGCACGATCACGACTGACCGGCGCGCCCCTACCCGGCGAGCACCGCCTCCACCCAGTCGGGCACCAGCGCGGTGGCCGGGCCGTGACGCGCCTCGTCGAAGAGCGGCGTGGCCTCTGACGGCTCGAGGTTGAGCTCGAGCGTGCGCGCCCCGGCCGCCGCGGCTTCCTGCACGAAGCTGCCCGCCGGCTGCACCGCGCCCGACGTGCCGATCGCGACGAAGCGATCCGCCGCGCCCAGCGCCGCGAGGATTTCGTCGAGGTGGTAGGGCATCTCGCCGAACCAGACCACGTCGGGTCGCGTCGCCCGCGCGCCGCATTGCGGGCAGGCACCCTCGGGCGCCATGCGTTCGGGCGCGGGCCAGCGCGCCGCGCAGGAATGGCACAGCGCGCGCATCAACTCGCCGTGCATGTGCAGCGCCTCGGCCCCGGCGCGGGCGAAGAGATCGTCGATGTTCTGGGTGATGAGGGTGACCGCTGCGGGGTGCGCGGCCTGTAGCCGGGCGATGGCATGATGCGCGGCGTTGGGCGCGGCGGCGCGGCAATTCTCGCGACGGGCATTGTAGAAGGCATGCACCTTCGCCGGATCGCGCGCGAACCCTTCGGGAGTGGCGACCTCCTCGAGGTCGTACTGCGCCCAAAGCCCGCCCGCGTCGCGAAACGTGCCCAGCCCGCTCTCGGCGGAGATGCCCGCCCCCGTCAGAATGACGATGCGTTCGCTCATCGCGCGCCCTTGACCTTGCTTTTGCGGGTCGCAACTTGAAGGCAGATGCGGTCGGCCGCAAGCCCGCGAGGAGCCAGAAACCATGAGCGAGTCCGCAACCGGCGCGCAGCGCGTGCTTTTCGTGTGCCTCGGCAATATCTGCCGCTCGCCGACGGCGCACGGCATCCTGCGCGAGGTGACCCGCGCCGAGGGCCGCGCGCTGCGCATCGACAGCGCGGGCACCGGCAACTGGCACGAGGGCGCCGCGCCCGACCCGCGCACCCGTGCCGCCGCGCATGCGCGCGGGGTCGACCTCTCGGATCTGCGCGCGCGCCAGATTACGGCTGCGGATTTCGCGCGCTTCGACCTCATCCTCGCGATGGACGAGTCCAACCGCCGGGATATCGAGCGGCTGCGCCCGGCGGGCGCCGAGACCCCGGTGCATCTGCTGCTCGACTATGCGCCGGGGTCCGAGCGCGAGGTGCCCGATCCCTATCTCGGCGGCGGCTTCACCGAGGTGTTCACGCTTCTGGAGACGGCCTGCCGGGCGCTGGTGGATGCGATGGACCGGCGCTGACTGCGGCCGCAATGGGGTCGCCGTCGGCGCGGGAGCATGCTAGAAGCGGTTAAGACGATGCCATCCGCGCCACAGAACGGGACCTCACGATGCGCACCCATGCCCTCCCCGCGCTGCGCCGGCTGACCCGGCACGCGGCCGCCGCGTGCCTTGCAGCGGCGAGCTTCGCGGCACCGGCCGCCGCGAGCTTCGATACCGTCGCCGAGGCCGCCTATGTGATGGACCTCAATACCGGCACGACGCTGCTCGACAAGAACGCCGACGAGCCGCGCCCGCCGGCCTCGATGTCCAAGCTGGTAACCCTCAACATGCTTTTCGAGGCGATCGAGTCGGGCCAGGTCGCGCTTGATGACAGCTTCAGCGTCTCATCGCGCGCGCGCAACATGGGTGGCTCGCGGATGTTCCTCGATGAAGGCGACCGGCCCACCGTGGAGGAGCTCATCCGCGGCATCGCGGTGCTGTCGGGCAATGATGCGACCGTGACCGTCGCCGAGGGACTCGCCGGCAGCGAGGCGAATTTCGCCACCCAGGCGACGCAGCGCGCCCGGGAACTCGGCCTCGAGAACACCACGATCGCCAACGCCTCCGGCTGGCCCCATCCCGAGCACCGCATGAGCATGCGCGATCTCGCGATCCTCTCGGCGCGACTGATCGAGGAATTCCCGCAATACTACGAGTACCTGTCCGAGCCCGAATGGAGCTATGGCGGCATCACCCAGGCCAACAGGCTGCCGCTTCTCGATGAGGGGCTCGGGCTCGACGGGCTCAAGACCGGATTCACGAGCGAGGCGGGCTATGCGCTCGCCGGCTCGGCCCAGCAGGGGGACCGGCGCATCGTCTTCGTTATCGGCGGGCTCGACAGCGAGGAGGAGCGCGTCGAGGAGGCCGAGCGGATCATCAACTGGGCCTTCCGGCAGTTTCGCGAGCAAACCCTCGTCGAGCCGGGCACGCGGCTGGGCAGCGCCGAGGTCTGGATGGGCCAGGGCGACAGCGTCGGGCTCGTCGTCGAGGACGCGGTGCGCGCGCTGCTGCCGATCCAGGTGCAGGACGCCATCGGCGCCGAGCTCGTCCATGAGGGCCCGATCGAGGCCCCGGTCGCGGAGGGCGCGCGCATCGGCGAGCTCGTGATCGAAATCCCCGAGTTGGAGACCCTGCGCGTGCCGCTCGTGGCCGAGCACGCGGTCGAGCGCGGCGGCTTCGGGGTACGGCTGCGCACCGCGGCGGAGCTTCTGACGCAGCGGCTCCTGCGGGAGGCGGCGGATCTCTGATCGTGGCTGAGCGCGGGCTCTTCATCACCTTCGAAGGCATCGACGGCGCCGGCAAATCCACCCAGGCACGCCGCCTCGCCGAAACGCTGCGGGAGGCCGGCTTCGAGGTCGTGCTGACCCGCGAGCCTGGCGGATCGGTCGGTGCGGAGGCGATCCGGACCCTACTTGTCGAGGGCGCCGCGGCGCGCTGGTCGGCCGAGACGGAGATCCTTCTCTTTACCGCGGCGCGGCGCGATCATGTCGAGAAGATGATCGCGCCCGCGCTCGACGCCGGCCACATCGTGATCTGCGATCGCTTCACCGATTCGACGCGTGTCTATCAGGGCGTGGCGCGCGGCGCCCTGCAGGGGCTCGTCGACGGGCTGCACGCGCAATTCATCGGGCTCGAGCCCGCGCTGACCTTCCTGCTCGACATGGCGCCCGAGGACGCGCTTGCGCGCGGCGCGGCGCGCGGCGGCCGCGAGGACCGATACGAATCGATGGGTGCGGCCTTCCAGACCCGGCTGCGCGCCGGGTTTCACGCGCTTGCGCGCGCCGCACCCGGGCGCTTTCGACTCGTCGACGCCGCCCGCGACCCCGAGGCCGTGGCCGCCGAGATCGCCGCCGAAACGCGGACCCTGCTCGCATGAGCACCGACGGCCTGCCCGAGCCCGACCGCATCGAGGGCGCGGCGCATCCGCGCGAGACGGCGCAGCTTTTCGGCCAGGCGGCCGCCGAGCAAACCTTCCTCGCCGCCGTCGCGGCCGGGCGGCTGCATCACGGCTGGCTGATCACCGGGCCGCAGGGGGTCGGCAAGGCGACGCTGGCATGGCGCATCGCGCGATTCCTGCTGGCCGAACAGCCCGGCAACGGGCCGTTCGCGGCGGCGCCGTCGGGGCTCGACGTGCCGGGCGATCATCCCGTCGCGCGCCGGATCGCGGCTCTGTCGGAGCCGCGGCTGCATCTGGTGCGGCGCGGGGCGAACGAGCGCGGCGATGCGCTTTCGGCCGATATCCGGCTGCCGGTGATCCGTGATCTGCGGCAGTTCCTGTCGATGTCGGCGGCCGAGGGCGGGCGGCGCGTGGTGATCGTCGATGCCGCCGACGAACTCAACACGCAGGCGGCCAACGCGCTCCTGAAGCTGCTCGAGGAGCCGCCGCGCGACACGGTGCTTCTGCTGGTCAGCCATCAGCCCTCGGCCCTCCTTCCCACCATCCGCTCGCGCTGCCGGGTGCTGCGGCTCGGGGCGCTCGGCCCCGCGGACATGGCCGCCGCCCTTGCCGCCGCCGGACAGGACGACCCCGACGCCGCGCCGGCGCTCGCGGCGCTGTCGGGCGGATCGGTGGGCGCGGCGCTGCGGCTTGCGCGGATGGACGGGCTCGCGCGCTATCGCGCCCTCATCGACACCGCCGCGACCCTGCCCGATCTCGACCGCGCCCGCGCCCTCGCCTTTGCCGACAGCGTCGCCGGGCGCGGCGCGGGGGCGCAGCTCGATCTGGTGCTGTGGCTGATCGATCTGTTCCTGTCGCGCCTTGCGCGCGCCGGGGTGAGAGGGCCGCCCGAGCGCGAGGCGGCCCCCGGCGAGGCGGCGCTGCTCGCCCGGCTCTCCCCGGACGCGGCCGCCGCGCGGCGCTGGGCCGAGCTGCATGAACGCCTCACCGCGCGCGGCCGGCATGGCCGGGAGGTCAACCTTGACCCCGCCGCGCTCGTGCTCGATATGGTGCTGTCGATCGACGCCGCCGCCGCGCCGGCCCGCACAGCCTGAAACACAAGGCCCCGTATGACTCACCCGCCCGAGATCGTCGACAGCCATTGTCACCTCGATTTCCCCGAACTGTCCGCCGAGCTCGACGCGGTGATCGCGCGCGCGCACGCCGCCGGGGTCACGCGCATGGTCACGATCTGCACGCGGCCACGGCGCGAGCAGCAGGTGCGCGCCATCGCCGAAGCGCATGACAGTGTCTTCTTCAGCGCCGGCACCCATCCCATGAGCGTCGCCGACGAGCCGATGGTCACCGTTGCCGCCCTCGAAGGCTTCGCCGCGCATCCCAAATGCGTCGCCATCGGCGAGTCCGGCCTCGATTACCACTACACCGCCGAGAGCGCCGCCGCCCAACAGGAGAGCCTGCGCCTGCATGCCGAGGCCGCGCGGCGCACCGGGCTGCCGCTTGTCATCCATGCCCGCGACGCCGACGGCGACATGGCGCGCATCCTGACCGAGGAGCACCGCGCCGGGGCCTTCGCGGCGGTAATGCATTGCTATTCCTCGGGCGCCAAGCTCGCGCAGACCGCGCTCGATCTGGGGTTCTACCTGTCGATGTCGGGGATCGCGACCTTTCCCAAGGCCGAGGCGCTGCGCGACATCTTCACCGCCGCCCCCGTCGAGCGCCTCCTCGTGGAGACCGACGCGCCCTATCTCGCGCCGGTGCCGCATCGCGGCAAGCGCAACGAGCCCGCCTTCACCGCCCACACCGCCGCCCGCGGCGCCGAGCTTCGCGGCATGGACTACGCCGACTTCGCGCGCCAGACGAGCGCCAATTTCGACCGCCTCTTCGCCAAGGCCGCCGCGTGGAACCAGGCGGCCTGATGGGACGATTGCGCTTCACGATCCTGGGCTGCGGCTCCTCGGGCGGCGTGCCGCGGCTGGGCGGCAAATGGGGCGCGTGCGACCCGAACAACCCGCGCAACCGGCGCCGGCGCTGCTCGATGCTGATCGAGCGGGAGGGCGACGAGGGCACCACCCGCGTGCTCATCGACACCTCCCCCGACATGCGCGACCAGCTCCTCGATGCCGGGGTCGGCGAACTTGATGGCGTCGTCTACACCCACTCGCATGCCGATCATGTCCACGGGCTCGACGATCTGCGCCAGATCGTCTTCAATATCGGCCGCCGCGTGCCGGTCTGGGCCGATCCACCCACGCGCGCGGCGCTCGAAGCGCGCTTTGGCTACGCTTTCGTGCAGCCCGAGGGGTCGGAATACCCGCCGATCCTCGAGATGCGCCCCATCGAGGGCGCGATCACCGTCACCGGGGCGGGCGGCGGCATTACGCTGACCCCCTTCGAGGTCGATCACGGCACCATGGCCGCGCTCGGCTTCCGGATCGGCGATCTGGTCTATCTGCCGGATGTCGTGTCGATCCCCGAGCATTGCTGGCCGCTGCTCGACGGGCTCGATTGCTGGGTGCTCGACGCGCTGCGCCGGCGCCCGCATCCAAGCCACGCACATCTCGATCTCGCGCTCGACTGGATCGCGCGGGCGCGCCCGCGCCGCGCGGTGCTCACCAACATGCATATCGATCTCGATTACGGCGCCGTCGCGCGCGAGACCCCCGGGCATGTCACCCCCGCCCATGACGGCATGACCATCACTTACGAGATCTGAGCGCGTGCAGGCGCTCATCGAAGTCGTCCTGCCGGTCTTCCTGGTGATCGGTTTCGGCTATGGCGCGGTCTGGCGCGGGCTGTTCAGCGACAGCGCGGTGGACGGCCTGATGGCCTTCAGCCAGAATTTCGCGATCCCCTGCCTGCTCTTCGTGGCGATCATGCGGCTGGAGCTGACGGTGCTGCTCGATGGCTGGCTGCTGCTGAGTTTCTACACCGGGGCGACGGCGGGGTTTCTCGTGGGGCTGTTCGGGGCACGGATCCTGTTCGCGCGGCCCTGGCCGGATTGCATCGCGATCGGCTTTTGCTGCCTGTTTTCCAATTCGGTGCTGCTGGGGCTGCCGATCACCGAGCGCGCCTATGGCACTGGCGCGCTGGAGCCCAACTACGCGATCATCGCGCTGCATTCGCCGTTCTGCTATGCGCTCGGCATCACCGTCATGGAGGTGGTGCGCAATAGCGGCCGCGGCCTGCGCGCGACGGCCGGGCGCGTGCTCCGGGCGATGTTCAGCAATGCGCTCGTGATCGGGATCGCGCTCGGCTTTGCCGTCAATGTCTCCGGCGTGCCGGTGCCCGGCGTGCTTGCCGAAGCGCTCGATCTGATGGTGCGCGCCGCGATTCCGGCGGCGCTGTTCGCGCTCGGCGGGGTGCTCTATCGCTACCGGCCCGAGGGCGATCTGCGCGCGATCGGCTTCGTCTGCGCGGTCTCGCTGATCCTGCATCCGCTGATCGTGTGGGGCATGGGCACGGCGGTCGCGCTCTCCGAAGAGGCGTTCCGCTCGGCGGTGGTGACGGCGGCGATGGCGCCCGGGGTGAACGCCTATGTCTTCGCCAACATGTATGGCTGCGCCAAGCGGGTGGCGGCCTCGTCGGTGCTGCTGGCGACGGGGCTGTCGATCCTGTCGGTCTGGATGTGGCTCGCGCTGCTCGGCTGAGCGATTGCGGCATTGCAGCAACTCCGGCGCGCTGCGGTGCGGCAAAGGCGAGTCCGGACCTTGCACGGCGATACGATTGCACTACACTCCGGCAAACGAAAGGCCGCCGCAGTGCAGAAACACCAGCCCATCCCCGGTTTCACCGAGATCACCCCCGACGCGCCGATCGCCGAGGACACGCATGGCGCGCGCGCGAAGTGCCTGCAGCGGCTCCTTCGGTTGGGGATGCCGGTGCCGCGCACGCTGGCGCTGCCCTTCGACGCGGTGCGCCTTATCGCAGCGGGTCAGGTGCCGGATACGGCGGCGATCCTGGCGCGCTTTGGCGACGGGGCGCTGGTGTCGGTTCGGCCGAGTTCGCAGAACGGTGCGTGGGGCGGCCCCGGCAGCCTGCTCAATATCGGCATGAATGATGCGCGCCATGCCGAGCTGGCGGCCGCGCATGGCTCCGCCGCGGCGAGCGCGCTCTATCTGCGTTTCGTGCAGACCTATGGCACCCATGTCGCCCGGCTCGATCCCGACCTCTTCGAGAATGGCGGCCCGCCCGAAACGGCGCTGCGCGTCGCGCTGCGCGCCTTCGAGGCGGAGATGGACGAGCCCTTTCCGCAGGACCCCGCGCATCAGCTCGCGCAGGTGCTGCGCTCCATGGCGCGGGCCTGGGAGGGGACCTCGGCGCGGCTCCTGCGCCAGGCGCGCGGCGCGCCGGTCGATGCCGGGCTCGGTCTCGTGGTGCAGCGCATGGCGCTCGGCATCGGGCGCGGCGAGAGCGGCGCGGGGGTGATCCAGCTCGTCGACTCCGCCACCGGCGCCCCGCAGATCACCGGGCGCTATCTCGGCCAGAGCCAGGGCCGCGACGCCGTCGCGGAGGGGGCCGAGGGCGCGCTCTACCTGACGCGCGACCCGCGCGGCCCCTCGCTCGAGGAGCGCTGCCCGCAGATCTTCGCGACCCTTCAGGAATTCGGCGCCGGCTGCCGGGAGCATCTGCACGAAGAGATGCAGATCGAGTTCACCCTCGAGGATGGCGCCTTGCAGGTGCTCGACGCGGTGCGCGTGGCGCGCAATTCGCGCGCGGCGGTGCGCATCGCGGTCACGCTGGCCGAGGAGGGGATCATCAGCCACGAGGAGGCGCTCGCGCGCATCGCGCCGCGCGCGCTCTCGGAACTCCTGCACCACCAGGTCGACCCGCGCGGGCCGCGCGACGTGCTCGCGCGCGGCATCGCCGCGAGCCCGGGCGCCGCCTGCGGGCGCATCGTCTTCTCCTCGAGCGCCGCCCAGGCCAGCGACGCCCGCGGCGAGCCCTGCATCCTCGTGCGCCGCGAAACCAGCCCCGAGGATATCCGCGGCATGCACGCCGCCTCCGGGGTGCTCACCGAGCGCGGCGGCATCACCAGCCACGCCGCAGTGATCGGGCGCGGCCTCGGCCTGCCCTGCATCGTCGGGGCCACGGGGCTGCGCATCGACGCCCATGGCCGCAGCCTGACCACATCGGATGGCCGGACCCTCCCCGAGGGCGAGATGATCACGCTCGACGCCACCTGCGGCGAAGTTCTCGCCGGCGCCGCGGACCTTCTCGAACCCGCCGTCGATGACAGTTTTCGCAGCCTGATGCGCTGGGCGGATGCGGTGCGCGATATCGGCGTGCGGGCCAATGCCGACACCCCTGCCGATGCCCGCATCGCGCGCGACTTCGACGCCGAGGGGATCGGGCTGTGCCGCACCGAGCACATGTTCTTCGAGGATGACCGCCTCACCGTGATGCGCGAAATGATCTTCGCCGACACCGCCGAGGATCGCCGCGCCGCGCTCGACCGGCTCCTGCCGATGCAGCGGGCCGATTTCACCCATCTGTTCGAGATCATGCAGGGCACGCCGGTGTGCATCCGGCTCTTCGATCCGCCCCTGCACGAGTTTCTGCCGCATGGCCGCGAGGGGCTTCGCAACCTCGCCGAGGCGCTCGACAAGCCGCTTTCCGAGATCACCCGCCGCGCCGAGGCCTTGTCGGAATTCAACCCGATGCTGGGGATGCGGGGGGTCAGACTCGGCATTACCATGCCGGAAATCTACGACATGCAGGCGCGCGCCATTTTCGAGGCCACGATCGACGCCTCGCATAACGGCGACCCGGTGGTGCCCGAGATCATGATCCCGCTTGTCTCCGCCAAGCGCGAGGTCGAGCTCGTGAAGGCACGCATCGACGCCGTCGCGGCGGCCGTGCGCACCGAGCGCGGGCGCGGCTTCGACTACCGGCTCGGCGTGATGGTCGAGACCCCGCGCGCGGCGCTGCGCGCCGGCGACATCGCCCAGCACACGGATTTCCTGAGCTTCGGCACCAACGACCTCACCCAGATGACCTACGGGCTGTCGCGCGACGATGCCGGCCGCTTCATGAATACCTATGTCCAGGCCGGCGTCTATCCCGAGGATCCGTTCCAGATGCTCGACATCGACGGGGTCGGAGAGCTCCTGCACATCGCCGCCGAGCGCGGGCGCGCCGCCCGGCCCGGCCTCGTGCTGTCGGTCTGCGGCGAGCATGGCGGCAATTCCGAATCGATCGCCTTCTGCCGGGCGGCGGGCTTCGATTACGTCTCCTGCTCGCCCTTCCGGGTGCCGGTCGCGCGGCTCGCCGCGGCGCATCTCGCGCTCGGGGACAGGACCGGCTGAGGGCTCAGCGCCCGATCACCTCGACGAGCTTGGCGTGGAACCGCGCCGCCACGGTGGCAAAGCCCTCGGTCGTGCCATGGATCTCGTCGGCCCAGTCCGTCAGCCGCGGCAGCGCACCCCGGCAATCGACGACATGGACATGCGGATCGGTCGCCGCGACCCGGTCGAGCATCTCGTAGAGCCGGTCGATGAGCAGCGCCAGGATCTCGCGGCGCAGCTCGCCCTCGATGCCGAGCGGGGCGAACGCGCTTCCCAGCCACCGGTCCTTCGACGCCCAGACCGGGCTGCGCCGGTCGGTCTCGTCCCAGGGATGCGGGAACGGCACGTCGTAGCCATGCACGAGGATCGGCAGCGTGCGAAAGGCTGTGCGCTCGCGGATCGTGGCGATGACGCGGCCATAGGCCGTCTCGAGAAAGGAAATGCGCCGGTCGAGCTCGGCGGCGTCGATGTGATCCTCGGGCCGGCGCGCGTCCGGGTCCGGCCGCTTGAGGATCTTGCGCAGCACCGGCGTGCCGTCGCCGGCCTCCTCATCCTCGCCGATGATGTCATTGCCCGCCGCCGAGAACAGGAAGGCGCGCACCCGGCCCTCGTGGCGGTCGAGCTCGGCCATGTATTCGCGTCCGCCCTTGCCCGGCGGGCCATAGACCATGTTGCGCGCCGTGTCGCCCGCCGCCGCGAGGCAATTGACGAGATAGGGCTCGTTGAGATGGCTGACGGTTTCGCGGATGAAGATCGGAAACTGAAACCAGCTGTCGCCCTCGGCCACGACGACGTCGCGCGCATCGCCGCCGCGCAGTGCGCGCTCGAAGCGCCGATTGCGGCGCCACCGTGCGAGCCCGTTGCCGATCCGCATCGCGTTCTCGGCCTCGATCTGATCGGCGGTCATCTCGACGCGGTCCGGATCCGGCACCAGCGTCGGGTTGAAGGCGGGGCCGTCGGGCCGGAAGGTCGAGAAGGCGGCAATCACCTCGTCGGGGGTGTCGGGGTCCACAAGAAGTTCGACATACTGCGCATAGCTGATCTTGGCCATCACGACACTCCCGGGGATGCGGGGAATTCCGCTTGCGTGATGTTACCATGCGCGAAGATACTGCAAAACAATATTTCATTTCACACCGCGCTGGAGTTTGGATCATGCGCCCACCGCCGAGCGACGCCGAGGTCCTCGCCCCCGTCCTGGACCGCTTTGCCAGGGTGCGTACCAAGGTCGACCGCGCCCGCCGCGCCATTGCCGACCGCGCCACCGCCCCGACCGAGACGGCCGACCGGCTCGCGCTGTTCGCCGAGCGCGAGGAGATCGCCGAGCTGCGCGAGGGTGCGGCACCGCGCGTCACCGCCGATGCCCTCGACTCGCGCGAACGCATCATCGGCGACGACGACATCCTGCGCATCAGCTTTCTGGGGCGCGGGATGGTCGCGGCGCGGTCGGTGGGGCGGATCGTCGTGGCCGGCGGGCTCGCGCATGGCACCGGCTTTCTCGTCGCGCCCGACATGCTGATGACGAACAACCACGTGCTGCCCGAAATCCCCCATGCCGCCGCCGCCAAGGTCGAGTTCGAGCAACACGACCTGACCGGCGGCCTCACCGCGATGCCGACTGTCCGGCTCGATCCGGGGCGCTTCTGGTTTACCGACGCGACGCTCGACATCACGCTGGTCGCGCTCGCGGAAAGCGCAGCAGCGGAGCCGCTCGGCTGGCATCCGATGATCGCCCAGCAGGGCAAGATCCGCATCGGAGACCCCGTCAACATCATCCAGCACCCGGGCGGGCGCGGCAAATCCATCGTGGTGCACAATGCGAACCTGCTGCATCTCGAGAACCCGGCGCGCGGGCGCGACGCAAAGAATCTCGGCGCCTTCCTGTGGTATGACGCCGACACCGAGAAGGGCAGCTCCGGCGCGCCGGTATTCAACCGGCACTGGGAGGTGGTGGGCGTGCATCATCGCGGCGTGCCCAAGGCCGACAGCGACGGCTACCTGCTCGATGCCGACGGGCAGACCTTCTCGCGCGACGAGCTCACCGCAGACCCGGACCGCGCCATTTGGATCGCCAATGAGGGCACCCGCACAAGCCGCATCGTCACCGCGCTGACCGAGGCCGAATTCGAGGCCGAGCGCCATGCCCGCCGGCGTGACGCCCTGCTCGAGCTGTGGGACGAGTCGCGGCTGCAAAACCGCGGCCAGGCTAGCGCGCGCGCGCAGGGCCTGCCCGCCGAGGAGGCCGCGGGCGCGCCCACCGAGACGCTGCGCGCGGGCGGGCTCACCATCCGCATCAGCCTTGAAGCCGGCGGCTGATCCGGGTCAACCTCACGAAATCGTTGCGATTTGTGAAGCCGGAAGGGGGAACTGGCGGACCCGCCCAGGCGTTGTTTCGGCACGCTTCGCCAGTGAGGCGCCAACATGGAGAGAGCAATGAAACGCCTTCTGCTGACCACCGCCATCCTCAGCCTGCTCGCCGCGCCCGCCTTCGCCGGGGAGCATGACGACGACAATGGCGAGATCGACGAGATCATCGAGAACGGCGAGACCATGAACGACACCGAGGAGGATCACGACGACGAGGTCGCGGATGACGACGACGGCGACGAAGACGACGGCTGATCGCTGATCCGGGTGCCGGGCCTTCGATGCGGCCCGGCGCATTCCCCGCGCCCGGCGGCCGGAGCCGGCCGCCCCCGCGCGGCTTCGGCGCCCTCGAGACTCGCGGTGAGGCGCCGCCGGGCGCGATTGGCCCGGCTTTTGATGGTGCCCGCGCTGCAGCCGCACAGCGCTGCAGCCGCCTCGCAGGACAGCCCATGCAACGCGACGAGCAGCAATGCCCGGCGCTGCGCCGCGGGCAGGCGGGCGATCGCTGCGGCGAGATCGCGCAGCTCGAGCCGCGCCTCATGCTCGGGCGCGCAGGCCAGCATGGCCTCGGCAACCCCTTCGAGATCGCAGGGCGCGCGTCTGCGCCTGCGCAGGGCGGAAAGATGAGTGTTGCGCAGGATCGCGAAGGCCCAGGCCCGCAGATCGCTGTCCGGGCGAAAGCGGTCGAACCGGCTCAGCGCCCGGAGGATCGTCTCCTGAACAAGCTCCTCGGCGACACCGCGGTCGCGCGCAAGATGCAACGCGTATCGGTGCAGCTCCGGCGTCAGAGCGGCGAGATCGGCCGCGAAGGCCGGGGGCGCTGCGCGGGTCGTGTCATCGATCGGAGCGGGGGCCGGAGGGGCAGCGGAGGCGGTGTCGGACATGGTGACTCCGAAGGGCGCGCGGCGCAGACAATGCGGTGAAGCCCCTCAGCGCCGAATCGCGTGCCGGTTGACCCGGCGGCTCCGCGCAGGGGTCATTCTGCGGGACCAGCACGTCACCCGGCATCACGAAGTCGCTACCCACAGGAGCCGTCGCGCCCTTCCGGGCTCCGGCGAGCGCCCGGACCTCGGCGCGCCGCCGGGCGATGCGGTCAGGGCTGGACCCGCGCGGCGACACTGCGCATGGTGCGGCGCGATGCCAATCGAATCGAGGGAGCGGAACATGTCCTGGAAAACGGCCTATCGGTCCTTCTACTACGCCGCGGCGGAGGAGCCCGACGACATCCGGCTCAATCCCGGGCGCACCGCGCTGCTGGTGATCGACATCCAGAACACCTACATGGAGCCCAAGGACACCGCCGAGGAGGACAGCCGCTGGCAGCCCTTTCTCGAGCGCATGCGCCGCACCGTGATCCCCAACACCGCGAAGCTGATCGCCGATTGCCGGGCGCGCGGCGTCGAGGTGATCTATGCGCGCATCGCCTGCCAAAAGGAAGACGGCCGCGACCGCTCGCTGAGCCAGAAGAAGCCGGGGTTCAACTACCTGCTGCTGCCCAAGGACCGCGAGGATTCGCAGATCGTGCCCGAGCTCGCGCCGCAGGGCGACGAGATCACCGTTCTCAAGACCACCGACAGCGCGCTCACGGGCACCAATCTGCGGCTCATGCTGCACAACATGGGCATCACCGACGTGATCTGCGCGGGCATCTTCACCGATCAGTGCGTCTCCTCGACGGTGCGCAGCCTCGCCGATGAGAGCTTCAACGTGCTGGTCGTCGATGAGTGCTGCGCGGCGGCCACGGACGAGCTGCACGAGCACGAGCTGCGGGTGATCAACATGATCTACTGCCATGTCGTCGGGCTCGACGATCTGATCGCGGACCCGGCGGTGTGGCAGTAGCTCAGAAGGTCGGCGGCGTGTTGACCCAGAAGATGCGCGCGCGCCCCGATCCAGCATTGCGGTAGCCATGGGCGCGCTCGGAACGGAAATGGAAGGTGTCGCCGGTGCGCAGCCGGTGCACCTCCTGCTCCAGCAGCAGCTCGATCTCGCCCTCGAGGACGATGCCGACCTCTTCGCCCTCATGGCTGATCTGGCCGTCGCTGGCGCCGCCGGGGTCCATGATGTGAATGTTGCATTGCAGGTCGTTCTCGGCCGAGTAGGCGATGACGCGCTCGAGCGTGACGCCCCGGCCCTGGCGCAGCGGGTCGAGCGCGATCACAGGCCGCCCGCCGGCGCGCGCGATCACGTCCGGCGGGGCCGCGCCGTCCTCGAAGAGCCGCGCGAGATTGATGCCGAGTACCGACGCGACCCGGTGCAGCACCGGCAGCGACGGAGCCACCTTGTCGTTCTCGACCTTGGAGAGATGTCCCTCCGACACCCCCGCACTCTGCGCGACGGCGCGCAGAGTCAGCTTGCGGTGTCGCCGCGTATCGCGGAGTTTCTTTCCCAGCATGCAAGTTTCTCTGATCGGCCGACCGCGCGCCCTGCCCCTTCGTAGCGCCAAACGCCGCGCTGCGGAACTCTCTTGCCAGAGAGGGGCGGCTCTTCGATTAAAAGATAGGCAGGTGCATGCTCTTTGGGCACAACGTCCATGACGCCAGTGCGACCGATGCAAGAAAGTTGCATTTGGATCAATCTGCTTGCACAAAGAGAGAGTCGGCACCGTCGCGCAAGAGCGCGGGCTGATGCGGCGTGCACGCAGAACCGGCCACAGACCGGAATAACGCGGGCCGGCGCAAGCAGGGGGATCAGCGACCGGCCTGCCGGGGACCCGGCAGCGCGTGGCGGTCGCACAAGAGATGGAGCATCTGCATGGCATATCCGTTCACATCGGCTCAAAGGGGTATATCCCTTCGGACCGCGCTCATGGCCGCGCCGCTCGTCGGCGCCGGGGTTCTGGCGCACGCCGTTCCGGCACAGGCGCAGGACGGCTCCGTTCTGCGGATCGTTCCGCATGCCGACCTGAGCAATATCGACCCGATCTGGACCACGGCCTACATCACCCGCAACCATGGTTATCTCGTCTGGGACACGCTGTTCGCGCTCGACGAGGATCTCGAGGTGCAGCCGCAGATGGCCGAGGGCTACGAGGTCGATGATGACGGCCTCGTCTACACCATCACGCTGCGCGAGGGGCTGACCTTCCACAACGGCGAGCCCGTCACCGCCGAGGACGCGGTCGCATCGCTCGAACGCTGGGCGCGCCGCGATGGCATGGGCCAGAAGCTGATGAGCTATGCCGAGGGTTTCGAGGTCGAAGACGATCTGACCTTCACGCTGACGCTGAGCGAGCCTTACGGCCTCGTCCTGGAGTCGCTGGGCAAGATCTCCTCGAACGTGCCCTTCATCATGCCCGCCGAGCTCGCCGCGACCGATCCGGCCGAGCAGGTGCCCGAGATCATCGGCTCCGGCCCATTCGTCTTCATCGAGGAAGAGTGGCAGCCCGGCAACCTCGTCGTCTATGAACGTTTCGAGGATTACGTGCCGCGCGACGAGCCCGCGAGCTATGCCGCCGGCGGCAAGATCGCCAATGTCGACCGCGTCGAATGGCGCTACATCGCCGATCCGGCTACCGCGACGCAGGCGCTGCTCGCCGGCGAGGTCGACCTCTACGAACAGCCCGCCGTGGACCTGCTGCCGCAGCTTCTCGACGACCCCTCCATCACCGTCGAGACGGTCGATCCGCTCGGCACGCAGGGGCTGATGCGGTTCAACTTTCTCTACCCGCCTTTTGATAACAAGTATATCCGCCAGGCCGCGATGTGGGCCGTGCAGCAGCCCGACTACATGTATACGATCATGGGCGACGAGGAATATTTCGAGTCCTTCTGCGGCGCCTTCTTCATGTGCGGCGGCCCCTTCGAGACCGACATCGGCAGTGAGCCGCTGCAGACCCAGGATCTCGACCGCGCGCGCGAGCTGCTCGAGGAGGGCGGCTATGACGGCACCCCCGTCGTGATCCTCGACCCCACCGACGTGCCGGTGGCGCATGGCCAGTCGCTGGTGACGGCGCAGGCGCTGCGCGACATCGGCATGGAGGTCGAGCTGCGCTCGATGGACTGGGCGACGATGACCTCGCAGCGTGCCTCGCGCGATCATCCCGAGGATGGCGGCTGGAACATGTTCCCGACCTGGTGGCTCGCCGTCGATCAGCTCAACCCGATCTCCAACATCTCGGTGGCGGCGTCGGGGGATGATGCCTGGTTCGGCTGGCCCGAGGACGAGCGCATCGAGCAGTTGCGCGACGATTTCGCCCGCGAGACCGACCCGGATGTGCAGATGGAGATCGTCGAGGAGCTTCAGGAATACCTCTACGAGTTCGTCCCCTACATCCCGACCGGGCAGTACTACCAGCCCACGGCCTACCGGGACAATGTCAGCGGCGTGCTCGAGGCGCCGGTGCCGTTCTTCTGGAACATCGAGGTCGACTGATCCGCGCGCGGATGGCGTGGACCCGCATCGGTTGAGGGAGTGATAGACCCATGTACGCCTACGTCATCCGCCGCCTTCTCGCCACCATCCCCATCATGGGGCTGGTGGCGGTTTTCGTGTTTCTTCTGCTGCACATGAGCCCCGGCGACCCGGCCGCGATCATCGCCGGCGACAACGCCACCGAGGAGAATCTCGAACAGATCCGCGCGCTGCTCGGGCTCAACGATCCGCTACACATCCAGTTCCTGCGCTGGCTCGAACGGCTCCTGCAGGGCGACATGGGCGTGTCGATCTATTCGGGGCTGCCGGTCGAGCGGCTGATCTGGCAGCGCGTGGAGCCGACGCTCCTGCTCACCCTGATGACCATGATCATCGCGATCACGCTGGCGATCCCGCTCGGGGTGCTGGCGGCGTGGAAGGTCGGCACCTGGGTGGACCGTCTGGTGATGACGGTCGCGGTGCTGGGCTTTTCGGTCCCGGTCTTCGTGCTGGGCTACACGCTGGTGCTCGGCGGCTCGATCGGGCTCGGCTGGTTCCCGGTGCAGGGCTATACCCCGATCCGCGAGAGCTTCACGGGCTTTCTGCTGCACATCACGCTGCCCGCGCTCACGCTCGGCCTCGTCTACATGGCGCTGATCGCGCGGATGACGCGCGCGACGATGCTCGAGGTGCTCAACGAGGACTATGTGCGCACCGCCTATGCCAAGGGCCTCGCCACGCGCAAGGTGCTCATCAAGCACGCGCTCAAGAACGCCATGGTGCCGATCACCACGACGATCGGCCTCGGCCTCGCGCTGATCATCGGCGGCGTCGTCGTCACCGAGACGGTGTTCTCGATCCCCGGCCTCGGGCGACTGACGGTGGATGCGGTGCTGCGCACGGATTACCCCGTGATCCAGGGCGTGATCCTCGTCTTCTCGCTGACCTATGTGCTTCTCAACCTGCTGATCGATCTGAGCTACGTGTTCTTCGATCCGCGCATCCGCTACTGATCCCGGGAGCGCCGCCTTGAGCGACAAGCCCTTCACCCCGTCCGAGCCGAGCCGCATCGCCGAAGCCTTCGCCAGCGCCTGGGACGCGTTGCGGCGCAATCCGACGATGCTGTTCGGGCTCGTCGTGCTCACGCTGATGGCGTTCCTGTCCTTCGGCGCGCCGTATTTCGGGCTCCTCGATCCCTTGCGCCAGAACCCGATGGACCGGCTGCAGGACCCGACGCTGCAGTATTTCCTCGGCACCGACATGTATGGCCGCGATCTGTTCAGCCGGGTGCTGCATGGCGGGCAGATCTCGCTTCTGGTGGGGCTTTCGGTGGCGTTCCTCGCGACCACGATCGGGCTGGCGATCGGGCTCATCGCCGGGTTCAGCCGGCGCGTCGACGCGGTGGTGATGCGCTTCATGGACGCGCTGATGTCGATCCCTGCAATCTTGCTGGCGATCGCGCTGGTGGCGCTGTGGGGCTCGAGCGTGCCCAACGTGATCCTCGCGCTGACGATCCCCGAGGTGCCTCGGGTGGTGCGGCTCGTGCGCTCGGTGGTGCTGATGCTGCGCGATCAGACCTTCGTGCAGGCCGCCATCGCCTCGGGCACCTCGACGGCGCGCATCCTCGTGCGCCACATCATGCCCAACACGATCCCGCCGCTGATCGTGCAGGCGACCTATATCTGCGCGCAGGCGGTTATCTTCGAGGCGTATCTGAGCTTCGTCGGCGCCGGCACCCCGCCCGAGATCCCGTCCTGGGGCAACATCATGGCCGAGGGGCGCAGCTACTTCTTCCAGAATTTCGGCATCATCCTGTTTCCGGGGCTGTTCCTCGCGATCACCGTCTTCGCGATCAACACCTTCGGCGACGGGCTGCGCGACGCGCTCGATCCGCGCATGCAGCGCCGCGTGTGAGCCGATGCCCCCCGAGAACGGAAAGGACCCGCGCATGCAGACCGCCCCGCAGCCCGCGCCCGCCACGGGCGAGCCGGTCCTCGAGCTCGACGAGCTGCGCACCTATTTCGACACCCGCGACGGCGTCGTGAAGGCGGTGGACGGGCTGAGCTTCGCGCTGCGCCCCGGCGAGATCCTCGGCGTGGTGGGCGAGTCGGGCTGCGGCAAGTCGATCACCTCGCTGTCGATCATGCAGCTCGTGCCGCGCCCGCCGGCGCGCTTTGCCGGCGGCGAGGTGCGGTTTCGCGGCAAGAACCTGCTCGCGGCGAGCACGGCCGAAATGCGCGCCATCCGCGGCAACGAGATCTCGATGATCTTCCAGGACCCGATGAGCTCGCTCAACCCGGTGCTCACCATCGGCGATCAGCTCACCGAGGCGATCATCCTGCATCAGGGCCTGTCGGAGCGCGCCGCGATGGGCCGCGCGAAGGAAATGCTCGACCTCGTCCACATCCCCGAGCCGCAGCGCCGCCTGAAGGAATATCCGCATCAGCTCTCGGGCGGGATGCGCCAGCGGGTGATGATCGCCATGGCGCTCGCCTGCGATCCCAGCGTTCTGATCGCCGACGAGCCCACCACCGCGCTCGACGTGACCATCCAGGCGCAGATCCTCGGCCTGATGGAGGAGATCCGCGAAAAGCTTAACACCGCGATCATCCTGATCACCCACGATCTCGGCGTGGTGGCCGAGATGGCCGACCGGGTGCTGGTGATGTATGCCGGGCGCAAGGTCGAGGAGGCGGACGTCGTCGAGCTGTTCGAGCGCCCGCAGCATCCCTATACCCGCGGGCTGATGAATTCGCTGCCCAAGCTCGCCGAGGCGGGCGCGCCGCCCACGACGGAACGGCTCTCCGAGATCCCCGGCATCGTGCCCTCGCTCGACAAGCTGCCGCCGGGCTGCGCCTTCGCCGAGCGCTGCAGCTTCGCCACCGACCGCTGCCGCGAGACCTACCCGCCGCTCGAGTCCAAGGCGCCGGGCCATCTCGCCGCCTGCTGGGAGAGCGCCAATCTGCCGGAATGGAGCGCATGAGCATGTCCGCCGCAACGCCGATCCTCGAGGTGAGCGACCTCGCCAAGCACTTCCCCGTCACCGGCGGCATCCTCGGGCGCGAGCAGGCGCGGGTCTATGCCGTGGACGGGGTGAGCTTCTCGGTGGGCGCGGGCGAGACGCTGGGCATCGTGGGCGAGTCGGGCTGCGGCAAGTCCACGGTGGGCAAGGTGATCCTCAAGCTCATCGAGCCCACCAGCGGGTCGATCCGCCTCAAGGGCAAGGACATCACGAAACTCTCGCGCCGGCAGATGCACCCGCATCGCCGCGAGATGCAGGTGATCTTCCAGGACCCCTACGCCTCGCTCAACCAGCGCATGCGCGTGCGCGACATCGTGGCCGAGCCGCTGGGCAATTACGATGACGGGATGAGCCGGTCCGCCCGCGAGGAGCGCGTGGTCGAGCTGTTCAACAAGGTCGGGCTGCGGCGCGAGGCGCTGCACCGCTACCCCTACGAGTTCTCGGGCGGCCAGCGCCAGCGCCTCGGCATCGCGCGCGCGCTCGCGCTCAACCCCGAGCTCATCATCGCCGACGAGCCGGTCTCCGCGCTCGACGTTTCCGTGCAGGCACAGGTCATCAACCTGATGATGGACCTGCAGGCGGAGTATCACCTCTCCTATGTCTTCATCGCGCACGACCTCGCCGTGGTGCAGCATATCAGCCACCGCATCGGGGTGATGTATCTGGGCAAGATGGTGGAGCTGACCGACAAGGACAGCCTGTTTCGCAACCCGCAGCACCCCTATACCGAGGCGCTTCTGGCGTCGGTGCCGGTGCCGGACCCGCGCAAGCGGCGCAAGCGCAAGGTGCTCACCGGCGATGTGCCGAGCCCGATGAACCCGCCCAGGGGCTGCTATTTCAACACGCGCTGCCCCTATGCCGAGAAGCGCTGCTTCGAAGAGACCCCGGCGCTGCGCGAGGTCGCGCCGGGACACATGGCCGCGTGCCATCTGCGTTGAGGGAGGCGCGCATGTCAAACATGGATGCGGTGGCGATCACGGCCCGGCTGGTGCAGTTCGACACCATCAACCCGCCGGGCAATGAGCGCCCCTGCCTCGACTGGGTCGCGGGGCTGCTGGAGCCCGCAGGGTTTCGCATCGAATGGCAGGAGCTCGGCCCGGATCGCGCCAACCTGATCGCGACGCTGCCCGCGACGGGGCCGGCTGCGCGCGCGCCGCTGGTGCTGTCGGGGCATGTCGACACCGTGCCGCTGGGGCAGGCCGAGTGGAGCGTGCCCACGCATGACGGGCTGATCCGGGACGGCCGGATCTGGGGGCGCGGCACCAGCGACATGAAGAGCGGCGTCGCCGCCTGCATCCGCGCCGCGCTCGACATGGCCGACATGCCCGCGCGCGCGGCCGATCTGCGGCTGATCCTGAGCGCGGGCGAGGAGACGGGCTGCGACGGGGTGCTGGCACTTGCCGACGACCCCGCGCTCCTGGGCAAAGCGGGTGCGATGATCGTCGCCGAGCCCACCGACAACCGCCCGCTTCTAGGCCACAAGGGTGCGCTGTGGATGCATCTGCATCATCGCGGCGTCACCGCGCATGGCTCGATGCCCGAGCGCGGCGACAATGCGATCTTCAAGGCCTGCGCCACCGTCGCCACGCTGCGCGACTTCGACTTCGCCGTGCCCGCGCATCCGGTGATGGGGCCGCCCACGCTCAATATCGGCACGCTGCAGGCGGGGATGAACACCAATTCGGTGCCCGACCTCGCCACGCTTGGCGTCGATATCCGCACCGTCGAGGGGCAGTCCAACGCCGATGTGCGCGCCGCCATCGGCGCGGCTGTGGGCCCGGAGATCGAGATCGAGACGCTGACCGACATGGCCGCCGTCTTCACGCAAGAGGACGACCCGTGGCTTGCCGAGACGCGCACGCTCTGCGCCGAGATCACCGGGGTGAGCGCGGGGCGCGAGACGGCGATGTATTTCACCGATGCCTCGGTGCTCAAGGCCGCCTTCGGGCACCCGCCGACGCTGATCATGGGGCCGGGGCCGATGGCGATGGCGCATCAGACCGACGAGTATTGCGAGACCGCCCTGATCGAGGACTGCACGCGCGCCTTCGCCGAGGGCGCGCGGCGGTATCTGGCATGAACGCGCTGCCCGCCGATCCCGCCCGGATGTCGGCGCGCGCGGCGCGCGATGCGATCCGGGCCAGCGAGCTGAGCGGCGCCGAGCTCGTCGCCGCCTGCCGTGCGCGCGCCGAGGCGCGGGCGGATCTGCGCGCCTGGAGCGTGCTCGACCCGCAAGCGCAGCTTGACGGCACGGCGGACGGCCCGCTCGCCGGGCTGCCCGTCGGTGTGAAGGACATCATCGCGACGGCGGGGATGACGACGCAATTCGGCTCGCCGATCCATGCGAGCCATGTCCCCGCCGCCGACGCGGCCTGCGTCGCCGCGCTGCGCATGGCCGGCGGGCTGGTGATGGGCAAGACCAAGACCACCGAGTTCGCCGCCTACACCCCCACCGACACGCGCAACCCGCACAACCCCGCCCACACCCCCGGCGGCTCCTCGAGCGGCTCGGCCGCGGCGGTCGCCGATTTCCACGTCCCGCTCGCCATCGGCACGCAGACCGCAGGCTCGGTGATCCGCCCGGCGGCGTATTGCGGGGTGGTGGGCTACAAGCCGAGCTTCGGCCTCATCGACACCGCCGGCACGCTGGCGTTTTCCGCGAGCCTCGACACGCTGGGCGTGTTCGCGCGCGACGTGGCGGATGCGGCGCTGTTTGCCGGGGCAATGGCGGGCTGGGACGCGCTCGGCACCCTCGCCCCGGCCGCGCCGCGCCGGGTGCGGATCGTGCGCGCGCCGCAATGGGAGCGCGCCGAGCCCGAGATGATCGCCGCCGTCGAGGCAGCCGCGGCGTGCTTTGCCGATGCGGGCATCCCCGTCGAGGAGGCCCCGCTGCCGGAGGATTTCGAAGTCCTCGCCGAGCTTCAGGACCGCGTGCAGGTCTTCGAGGGGCGCCGGGCGCTCGCCTGGGAGCGCATGGCGCATCCCGACCTGCTGAGCCCCGGCCTGCGCGGGCATTTCGACCGCATTGCCGCCCTGCCCTTCGATGAATACTGGGCGGCGCGAGCCGCGCAGCGCGACTGGCAGCACCGGGTGGCCCGGATGATCCCGCCCGGCGAGGTCTGGCTGACGGCGAGCGCGCCCGGGGCCGCGCCCGAAGGGCTCGAGGCGACGGGCGATCCGATCTTCTGCCGCGCCTGGACCTTCCTGCACATGCCCTGCGTCGGGCTGCCCGCAGGAACCGGCGCAGCGGGCCTGCCGCTCGGCGTGCAGCTCGTCGCGCCGCAGGGCGATGATGCGCGCGCCCTCGCCGCGGCGGCCTGGCTCGAAGAGCGGATCGGCCAAGGCGGGCGATGACGGGGGCGCGCTGCATCGCCTGCGGCCACAAGCTGAGCCGCTACACCCATACCTGCCCACGCTGCGGCACGCCGCAGCCTCACAAGCGCATCGGCAGCTCCGTCGCGCTCATCGTGCTGATCGTCGGCCTCGTCGCCTATCTGGCCTATGCGCTGCTCGCCTCGGCGTCGTGAGTTTGTATCACCGGCTCTAACCGCGCGACGCCGCCACGGCGCGCAGATCGGCCATCAGCTCGGACAACGCTTCGATGTAGCGGTCATTCGTCAGCCGGCCCTCGGCATCGAACTGATCCGCCGCATGCGCCACCAGAAGCTCCGGCCCCGGCAGCACCCGCGGGCGGAACGGGTTGAGCGCAAGCCGCATCGCGTATTGCGCGCGCGCCCCGCCGCTGCGCCCCGCAGTGGCCGACATGATCGCCACCGGCTTGTCGCGCCAGACCGGCCCCTTGACCCGGCTGATCCAGTCGAGCGCGTTCTTGAGCACGCCGCTGATCGACTGGTTATATTCCGGGGCGGCGATCACCACGGCATCCGCCGCGCGGACCCGGTCCGCGAGTTCGGTGACCGGTCCGGGCGGGCCATCCGTCTCGAGATCGCCGTCATAGAGCGGCAGGCGCAGATCGCCGTCGAGATGGCGCGCGGGCTCGAACTGGCGCACCGCCTCGAGCATGAGCTTGCGGTTGAGGGAGCCGGCGCGCAGCGCGCCGCACAGGGTGGTCAGGGTCAGCTCGGTCATGTCGCTTCCATTCGGTTGCCGGGGCGGCAGATAATGCCGACCCGCCCGCCGACAAGCGCCATGTCGGGCAGAAAGGCGATGGTGTCGCGCCATCGCGCCCCGCGCCCGGTGACGCAGTCGCTTGCCCTCGCCGTTCGCCTGACGCAAGGTCGCGGCCGGAACAGGGGGGGCCAGCATGCTTCGGCACGGCGGACGCGTACTCACGGATCAACTGGAACTTCAGGGGGTGCGTCGGGTCTTCTCGGTGCCCGGGGAGAGCTTTCTCGCGGCACTCGACGGGCTGCATGACAGCGGCATCGAGAACGTGGTGTGCCGGCACGAGGGCGGCGCCGCGATGATGGCGGACGCGCATGGCAAGCTGACCGGCACACCCGGCGTGGCCTTCGTCACCCGCGGCCCCGGCGCGAGCAACGCTGCCGCGGGCATCCATATCGCATGCCAGGACTCGACGCCGGTGATTCTCTTCGTCGGCCAGGTCGAGCGCGGCCATCGCGACCGCGAGGCCTTTCAGGAGCTCGACTACCGCGCCGTCTTCGGATCGATGGCGAAATGGGTCGGCGAGATCGACACCGCCGAGCGGCTGCCCGAATATGTCAGCCGGGCCTTTCACATCGCGCAATCGGGGCGGCCGGGGCCGGTCGTGCTGTCGCTGCCGGAGGACATGCTCTCCCAGGAGGTGACCGTGCCGGATCTGCCCGGGCGCGCGCCGCCCGTCGAGATGGTCAGCGATGCGGCGATCGACGCGATCCTCGCGCGGCTCGTGCGCGCGGCGCGGCCGCTGGTCATCGTCGGCGGGTCGATCTGGTCGCGCAACGCAGCACACGACGTCGCGCGCTTTGCCGAGGCGTGGAACCTCCCCGTCGCGGTGAGTTTTCGCCGGCAGGACCGGATGGACAACCGGCATCCGAACTATATCGGCGATCTCGGCGTCGGGATGAATCCCAGCCTTGCCGCGCGGATGAGCGAGGCGGATTGTCTGCTGGTGATCGGCTCGCGGCTCGGCGACGTGCCGACGGGGGGCTATACGCTGCTCGACCCGGCGCGGGCCGACAAGACGCTGATCCATGTGCATCGCGACCCCGACACACTCGGCGAGGTGCACCGCCCCGATCTTTCCATCACCGCCACACCGACCGAGATGGTCGCGCGGCTCGCGCGGCGCTTGCCGCCCTCGCCGCGGGGCTGGTCGGGCTGGACGCGCGCGGCGCGCGCCGATTACGAGGCCTGGACGATTCCGATGCAGACCCCCGGCGACGTCAAGCTCGAGGAGGTCGTGGTCTGGCTGTCGACGACGCTGCCCGACACCGCCATCGTCACCAACGGCGCGGGCAACTACGCCGCCTGGGTGCATCGCTATTTCCGCGCGCGCAGCTATCCCGGCCAGCTCGCGCCGACCTCGGGCAGCATGGGCTACGGCCTTCCCGCCGCCATCGCCGCCAAGCTCGAACACCCCGAGCGCACGGTCGTGTGCTTCGCTGGCGATGGCTGTTTCCAGATGACGCTCAACGAGTTCTCCACCGCGCGCCAGCACGGCGCGGCGGTGATCGTGATCCTGTGCAACAACGGCCATTACGGCACCATCCGGATGCACCAGGAAAAGACCTATCCGGGACGGGTGAGCGGGACCGCGATGTTCAACCCCGACTATGCCGCCTTCGCCGCCGCCTATGGCGGGCATGGCGAACGCGTCACGCGCAGCGATGCCTTCCCGGCCGCGTTCCGGCGCGCCGAGGCGTCGGGGTTGCCCGCGATCATCGAGCTCGCGCTCGATCCCGAGGCGCTCTCGCCCGCCCTCACGATGAGCGCGGCGCGCGGTCCGCGGCGCTGATGCGGCCGCCCGCCGACCTGGCGGGGAGGTTGCGCGCCGCGCGACTCGTGGAAGATGCGGCATGGCACACGCTGCGGGGCGGGCGCAGCAACCGGCTCTGGCGCGTGGGCGCGCGCGTCGTCAAGCTCTACCGGCCGGGGGGGCGCGTGAGCCCGCTCTTTGCGAACGCGCCGCACGCCGAGGCGGCGGTGCTCGATCACCTGGCGGGCACCGGCCTCGCGCCGCGCCTGCGCGGGCGCATCTGGACCCCGGCGGGGGACTGCGTCGTCTATGATTATCAGCCCGGTGCGAGCTGGCGGGCGGGGCCGGCGCCAGTGGGGCGGTTGCTCGCGCGGCTCCACGCACTGCGCGGCCCCGCGCTCGAAGCCGACCCGGGCGGTGCGGCGCGGTTGATCCGGCACACACGCGCGATGCTCGCCGCCTGTGGCGG
>LKMJ01000521.1_pt1 | contig 29602 bp, 37 predicted proteins | sample 643391 | NCBI WGS metagenome assembly LKMJ01 (sample SAMN04112250, study PRJNA286221) | soda lake metagenome | biome: soda lake; feature: Kulunda Steppe; material: water; isolation source: sample PL-Br10 brine of Picturesque Lake | place: Russia: Kulunda steppe | collected 2010-07 | reverse complement strand
GTTCAACCGTCAACCACCACACTCATACACGAACCACCGTTATAGAGCCGTACGTGTACAGCGTCAACGTTCCAGTTCCCGGCCGCGTCCGCAAACTTGCTGCCGATCTCTACCCCTCGCTGGTCGGTTTCGACACCGTCCGTGAGGACCACTCGTGTTTGCTCAAGCGCCTCGGCGAGGCCGACCACGTCGCCCAGCTCCAGCAACGCACCCACCGCACGCTCGAAGGTGCTCCCGCCGTCGAGGCCGCGATCACCGGCATCGACTACTTTGCGGAGCCACCGCTCGGCTCGGCACCCGTCGTCTATCTCGCCGTCGAGAGTCCCGGCCTCGAACGGATCCACGCCGATCTCACCGACGCCTTCGGGACTGTCGCGGGACTGGAGGGAAGCGACTACGTACCACACGTCACGCTGGCCCGCGGCGGCGATATCGAGACCGCACGTCGTCTCGCCGATCGGGAGTTCGAGCCGATCGAGTGGACCGTCCAGGAGCTCGAATTCTGGGATGGCGGCTACAGGCTCCCGGTGAGTCGCATCCGTCTCCCGGCCTGATACTGATTCGTGTCCGTCGGTACCGGCGATCGGCGGTACGTGCTGACGCGAATCAGTATGAGACGGATCACTGCGACGCGATCGCGGCCACGAACCCGCCAGAGGCCCCGTCAGGGCGCTGGCGGATCGCCATCGTAGGCGTCGTGGTCGGCATAGAAGTTCAGCATCGAAAACTTCAGCTTCTCGGGATCGATATCCAGCAGTTCCTCGCGTTCCTCGTGTGGGAACGTGCCGTTGACGCTGTACTTTCCAAGCGCCGATTTGGCTCGCCGGGAGTAGCGTCGATCGAGGAGCGCACGGACGCCGACGTCCTCGGGCGATCGGATCACCCGACCGAGGGCCTGTCTGGTCTTTCGAACCGTGGGGATCTCGACGGCGTACCGCCAACCGGTGTCGGTCCCCTCGAAGGCTGCGTCGTAGGCCTCCTGGACCGCGTCGGCCCGATCGTCGAGGTGGGGGTAGGGGACGCCGACGACGAGCACCGTTTCCGCGTCGTCGCCGTCGAAACTCACGCCTTCCGCGATCGTTCCCCACAGCGAGGTACAGAGCACGGCGTTGTCGTCAGCGACGAACTCTTGGCGAAGCTCCTCGACGGCGACGCCCGGTTCGTCGAGGTAGACCGTCCCGGAAAACCGGGTTTCGAGTCGAGTCGCGTACCGGCTCGCTTCGCTGTAGTTCGGAAAGAAGGCGAGTGTGTTGCCGGGCGTGAACCGAGCGGCGTCGTAGATGGTCTCGCCGACCGTCTCCTGGACGGTCGGATCGTCCCGATCGGAGGCGAAAAGCGGCGGCGTCTCGACGGCGTACGTCCGGCGATTGGCTGCCGGGAAGCCGAGCCCGTAGGCCATCGTTACGGGATCGTCGAGCCCCAGAACGTCCTCGGTAACGTCGAACGGCTGGAGCGTCGCGCTCATCAGCACCGTCCCGGACACAGCGTCGAACAGCCGCCCCGTCACCTGCCGCGGGAGACAGCTATAGAGTTCCGCCCGGCCGTAGACCTCGTCCGTTCCCGCGTCCCTGGTGACCGAGACGACAGGGTAGAGCCCGTCGTCTGCCCCCTCGTCCATCCACGCGCTGACGAACGCCGCCGCATCGAGGGTCTGACACTCCGTCCGCGTGGCCGTCTCTCCCTCCCGGTAGGCCTCCTCGTACTCCTCGTCGAGTTCCTGGCCCAACTGCATGGCGGCCTCGATATCAGCGTCGATCCCCTGTCCCGAATACTGCTGGAGGAACGCGAGGGTGAGGTCGTCCCGGCGATTCTCGTTGTCGATCGAGACGTCGACCCAGTTTTCGCCGATCGAGCCGCGATCGCCGAACCCAAACGACTCCTCGTACGTCTCGACGAGCGCCTGGTGAAACGCCGAGAGGACGTTCGCCGCGTCGTCCGATCGGGGATCGTCCGTGTCGGCGAGTTCGTCCAGTGCAGAATCGAACGTACGCTCCGAGCAGGTCCGGGTCGCGTGTTCGCGGGCGGCGTCCTCGACGTTGTGGGCCTCGTCGAAGACGGCGATCACGTCCTCGGGGTCGCGACCGAGCCACCGGAAGAACTGCTCGCGGATCATCCCATCGAGCAGGTGGTGGTAGTTACAGACGACGAGATCGACGCCCTCGATCCCCTCTTTTAACAGTTCGTACCCACAGAACCCCTGGTGTTCTGCGTACTCGTAAATCTCTTCGGGCGTTCGGACGTCCTCGAACAGCCACGCGAAGAACTCGTCGGTATCCCCGGTCAGGTTGTTGTGGTAGTACTCACAGACGTTCTGGTCTTCGAGTTCGTCGAGGCGGTCCTCGATAGTTTCGAGTTCGTCCATGACGGCACTACGGGCGTCAGCAGCGCCGCCGTCACCGTCCTGGCTCTCGGCGAGCAGTTCCCGCTCGCGGCGTTCGAGCTGTTGCTTGTCGCGTTCGGCGTCGACGACGGCCCGGGTGTTGTCCCGCAAGGCCTGACACTCCTCGTAGCCAACGTCGATATGACACATCGAGGATTTGCCTTTGAAAACGATCGCTCGAATGTCCTCCTGGTGGGCGATCGCACGTGCTTCGGCGACGAACTGGCGCATCTGCTGGTGGACGTTCGTGGTGATGACGACCGTCTTGTCCTGGGCGCGAGCGGCCTCCAGGGCAGGGACGAGCGCAGAGAGCGTCTTGCCGGTCCCACAGGCCCCCTCGAAGAGCACGTCCTGGCCACGGACCAGCGAATTGTGGATCCGATCCATCGCCTCGCGCTGGTTCTCGTAGGGCTCCTCGTACGGGAAGAATCGATCGTATCCGCCAGTTTCGGACACAGTGGGTGATAGGTTTCCGCTCCGATAAAAGCGTTCGTCCCGTCGTTCTCACCAGCCGTCGACAGCATCTCCATATCATGCTGTATGCCACTCTCATCCCAAGACCATGCTGTATGCTACCTCCACGCAGGTGCAGGCGTACGCGCGGTGCAGGGCCAAATAGGTCGAGTGCCTCCCACCGAATATGGCTATTCCCGGCTACGATTCCGGCGTCACCGCCGAAGACACACTCGAACACGCCGGTGCGAGCATCGCCGTTGTCGCGGGCGTCGTCCCCGACGCGTTCGGCCTCGATCGGAGCACCGCCGATCCGCCGATCGATGCGCTCGGTGCTCCGGTCGATATCCGCGGCCTCGACGAACTGGCCGCCGTCGAAGCCATCCGACTCACGCTCGCCTACGACCCAACAAAGCTGCCGCCCGGTGCGAGCCCGACGGACGTCGCCGTCGCCGTCGCCGTCGAATCAGACAGCCGCGACGACCACAGTGCCGATCGACACTGGCTCCCACTGGAGTCGACCGTCGACCTCGCGGAGACGACGGTGACGGCAGTGCTGACCGACAGCCCACCGGGATCGACCGTCGTCTCGGCGTACGACGACAGCCCCGACAGGTGATACTGATTAGTGTCCGTAGTTACCGCCGATCGCCGACCTGTTACTGGCGATCGGCGGTACTTGATGACGCTACTCAGTATGAGTCGATCCAGTGACCGGTCGTCGTCACCGTTCGGTCTGTGAGGACAACTCGCCCCGACACATGACGACAGCACCCACAGCCGACGTGTGGCCCTGACCCGATCGGAGAGCGAAAGGACCGTTACGCTGCCGTCTGAAGGGGAGCTATGATCGCGATTGTTTCGGACACGCACAGCGAGCGCGGACACGAACTCGAGGGCGAGGCCCTAACTGCCGCCCGTGAGGCCGATGCCGTGATTCACGCCGGTGACTTCACGAGCCCGATCGCACTGGAGGCGTTTCAAGACGAGTGTGACGTCCTCTATGCCGTCCACGGCAACGCCGACAGCATGGCCCTAAAAGACCGATTGCCCACCGAGCGGGTCGTCGAGGCAAACGGTGTCCGGTTCGCCGTAACCCACCGCCGCGACGGTGGTGAGACGGGGCTTGCGATGTTCGGCCGATCGCAGGCTGCAGACGTCGTCATCTCGGGACACACCCACCAGCCGGCGATCGTCGAGGCGGACGATGTGGTGCTTCTCAATCCCGGAAGCCACACACAGCCACGCGGGAACAGGCCCGGCTTCATCGTCCTCGAAGCGGTCGAGGGTGGGTTCGACGGCGATCTCCGTGAACCGGACGGAACGTGCATCGAATCGTTCGAGATCCGCCCATAGCGGCGACGAGCGTCCGCTACAGAAGAGACGTCACGAATCCGCCTGGCGAAACCGACAGGAAACGCTGCGTCAGCGGGGACCGATCGGATCGGACGGCTCGCGTGCCAGGAGACGCGCAATCCGATCGAACCGGCCGGCGACGGTGTGGGGAGGGCGGCGACGCCGTCGGCCGACGGCACCGGACCGCCTCGCCGCCGACAGGAGGCGACGGTCGAGACGCAGTTCCAGTTACGGATCAGAAGATCGTATAGTCAGCGGAAGGTGAAAGAACGATTGTACCAACCGGGGGATGACGGAGCCACCCGTCGGCGACAGGACCGCTGTGTGCCCTCACCGGCGACCCCGGTCGACGTCGAAACGGTTTTGCGCAATGACAGTGTATCCGTGTCGTATGCTCGGTTTCATCCCCGACGATCCGGTCATCATCGCGATCGTCCTGATCCTGCTGTCGCTGATTTTCTTCTCGTACCTGCTCATCCGTCGAACGGTCCTCGAGTTTCGCGACGGGATGCGCGGTCGGTGAGAACGGGAGCCGGCCGACGCGATTGGCGATCGGAATGCCAACGTTTTCTACCGGACCGGACCGACGGATAGCCGTGTCTACCGCCAGACGGTACCGCGACCGCGACGCGACCGAAAGCGAGACGCGAGAGCCGATCGACGCCGACCGCAGGTCGGCTGGGTGGCCCCGATGAGCGAAAAGTCGTCGGACACACTGCAGGTCCGGGGCGGGCAGGTCATCTCCGTGCTCCGACTCGCCGCACTGACGTTGCTCATCGTCGGATTCAGCGGGTGGGTCCTCGACGACGGCGGCGAGATCGCGCTCGAATCGCCGTTTACGATCGCGTTCGCCGTCGGCGTTGGCTGTGCAGTCGTCTCGGTCTATCTCGGCATCTTTCTTGCAAACGGCGGCGACTGATCGGCGACGGCGTCGGTGCCGCTGACGGTCAACTGGTGCGATCTCACTCCAGCGAGCGATCGCCCGCCCGGCCCAGGGATCGCCTCGAAGGATGTCGACGGTCCCGATCGGTGGCGGGGCCCTGTCGGGACCGGGTCGAACGGGGATCGCTGTCGAGGCTGATCCGGGCCCGGCCGCTCGCCTCGTCGAAGACGTGGTGGGTATGGGGGTAGGCGAACGCGGCGTCGATCCCGTCGAACCGATCGTAGATCGCTCGCCGGACGGCCGACTCGACTGTGGGTATCCGTGCCGGGCTCTCGACCCAGCACCGGAGTTCGAGGGCGATTCCGTGATCGGCGAACTCGCGGACGAACACCGTCGGTGCCGCGGGATACTTTGAGCTGCCGATGCGGATCCGCGGACCGCCGGTGATCACGCCGTCGACGTGCCGAGCGGCGGATTTGAGGGTATCACAGGCTGCGTCGAGATCTCCCTCGTAAGTGACCAGCACCTCGATCGAGACCCAGTTTCGCTCGTCCGCCGTAGAGAGGTTGCGGACGTCGCGTTCGCGCATCGTCTCGTTTGGAACGACCAGCACCGAGTTTTCGAGCGTCGAAATTTCCGTGTAGCCGAGCGTGATATCCGCGACGTAGCCGCGTTCGGCCTCGTCGACGAGTTCGATCAGATCGCCGATCTCGTAGGGCCGGTTGAACAGAATAAAGAGGCCACTGACGTAGCTGCGGGCGACCGGCGCGAGGATCGCACCGATGATAACCGAGAGCACGGTAAACGAGACCAGGACGTTCTGCGGACGAAAGCCGAGCAGGCCGGCAAACGGGACGAGCGCGAACAGGACGACGACGGCCCGGCCGATCCGCAACACCATCTTCGCCGTCGTCGGCCGGAGCACCCGCTCTTCAATCGCCGGGCGAAGCCGATCGGCCGCGAGCTTCGAGACGTACCACGCGAGGACGACCGTGAGCCCGGCCAGCAGCCAGGAGGTTTCGATCGCCGCCAGAACCGACTCCAGGCCTTGGCTCTGGACGTGTCGGGGAGCTTCAACGGGGCGCACAGCCGCCTCTTCCGTCGGCGGCAAAAAAAACGCGGACGTGGCACGGGCAGGGTGTATCGTGGGTCGGCACCGATCGGGGCGTCTCGGCGCGTCGACGGAGACAAACGGCCCTATCGACGATCGGTCGGTCGGGTTTCGATTCGAAACCAGTATCCCGATCGGCAGGGAAACCCTGTCACATGGACCCACGCATCCGCGAACACGCCGAGATCATCGCGAATCATTCCGTCGATCTCCAGGCAGGGGACAACGTCGTCATCGATGCCCATCCCGTCGCCGAGGACCTCGTCGTTGCCCTCCACGAGGTGGTCGGCGATCGGGGGGCGAATCCGATAACGATGACACAGCGGACCGGCGATCGCCAGCGGCGGGCCTATCTCCGGGCCGGGGACGACGAGTACGAGACGCCGGCCCACGAACTCGCGCTCATCGAACAGACGGACGTCTACATCGCCATCCGGGCGAGCGACAACGTCACCCAGACCAGCGACGTCGATCCCGAGACCAGCGCGGCCTACCAGCAGGCCCATCGGCCGATCTTAGAAGAACGACTCTCGACGCGGTGGTGTCTCACCCAGTATCCCGCACCTGCAAACGCCCAGCTCGCAGAGCTGTCGACAGAGGGGTACGAGAACTTCGTCTGGGACGCCGTCAACAAAGACTGGGAGGCCCAACGCGAGCATCAAGAACACATGGTCGAGCTCATGGATCCTGCCGAGGAGATCCGCATCAAAAGCGGTGAGACGACGGACGTGACGATGTCGATCGCGGGGAACCCGACACTGAACGACCACGGCGAGCACAACCTCCCCGGTGGCGAGGTCTTCACTGCGCCCCAGCCCGACAGCGTCGAGGGCGAGGTGCTGTTCGATATGCCGCTGTACCACCAGGGCCGAGAGATCACGGACGTCTTCCTCGCGTTCGAGGACGGCGAGGTCGTCGAGCACTCGGCCGCAAAGAACGAGGACGTGCTGACGGAGGTGTTGGACACCGACGACGGCGCTCGCCGACTCGGCGAACTCGGCATCGGAATGAACCGCGATATCGATCGGTTCACCTACAACATGCTGTTCGACGAAAAGATGGGCGACACCGTCCACATGGCCGTCGGTCGGGCCTACGACGACACCGTCGGCGACGACAACGAGGCCAACGACTCCGCAGTGCACGTCGACATGATCGTGGACATGAGCGAGGAGTCGTTCATCGAGGTTGATGGGGAAGTGGTTCAGCGAGACGGAACCTTCCGATTCGAGGACGGCTTCGAGGAGTAAGAATCACTGGCGATCGGCGAGAACCGATCGGATTTATTCCCGCTCGGGCGGTAGCAGTCGTATGGCGATTCTCGTCGCATACGACGGGTCGGCACCCGCACAGCAGGCAGCAGAGCACGCGTTCGCCGAGTATTCCGACGAAGAGATCGTTCTCTTGCGCGTCGTCGAAGCAGCCGGCGGCTCGACGGGCGCAGGAATCGAACTCGCACGAGAGCTGCTGGCAGATCGCAATGAAAACCCACCCGAAGCGCAGTTCGAGGCCGTCGCGGACCTGGCCGGCTCCGAAGACGTCGAGTTCCGGACGGAGATCGCCGTCGGAAACCCACCCAGAGAAGTCGTCCGGTTCGCCGAGGACAACGACATCGACCACATCATCGTCGGCAACCACGGCCGATCGGGCGTCTCCCGCGTCCTGCTCGGTAGCGTCGCCGAGAAAATCGTCCGTCGATCACCCGTCCCCGTGACGGTCGTTCGGTAGTCGACGATCGCCGGCCCCGCTCGGGCGGTCATCACTCCGGATCGGTCACGATGATCTCGCCGTTCTGGACTGCCGGCTGGTACTCACAGCGGTAATGTGCCATCTCGGCGATCGCCTCAAAAGTGAGTATCTCCAGTTCGCCTTCCGTCGTGAGGCCGGGCGTCGAGTAGTCGTCGACGACGTCTTCGTCGGCGTCCAGGAGCGCGATGTTGTGATGGACGCCGTCCATGTTCTCCCAGGTGAACTCGTACTCCCGCCCTTCGGCGAGCACCAGCGTCGGGTTCTCGACGCGATCGGTCGGTGCCGGCTGGACGCCGACCCAGCCGCCGACGTAGCCGTCGAACCGGATCGAATCGACGTCGGCCCACAGTGCCGGATCGGTGTTCGTCCGAGTCGTCTCTGCAACGTCGACGATTGGCCCGTCGCCGTCATCCACAGGCTCGTCAGTCTCGCCCAGACAGCCGGCTGTGACTGCGAGACCGATCGTCGCACCCACTCCCGAGAGGAAGCGTCGCCTGTTCGTGTTGTCTGGGGCCATTGGGAGTGGTAGGCTGGTCGGAGTCATAAATTACCGGCCTTACACGAGGAGAACGCCCACGAGTTCAGTCGTGTAGAGACTGTCAAGCGTCGACGTCGCGAACCCGATCGAGCCACCGCATCCCGGTCCGACATGCCGCGGGTGCCGCCTGGCCGAACGTACACTGGAACCGTTCGTCCTCACAGGGGTTTCCCATCACGACCTCGACAGCCGGCGAGCCGCCCTGAAAAATCGCCGCGCTGGCCGTTGTCAGCTGCTCGAATGCGTTCGGCTCGTCCGTCTCGGGATCTGGGTGCCGACAAACCGAGTCATCGCCGGGCCCGTTCGCGTGATCCCGTGCAACTGTCCAGAGCGCCTCCCGATCGAGTTGCCCATCTCGTTCGTCGGTGAGCAACGTCTTTGCCCGCCTGCGTCGCTGGGCCGAACTCTCGGTCTCGGTGGATTCCGAGTCAACGAAATGGTTCGTCCGGACGACGACTCGATCGTCATCGACGACGATCCGTTCCGCGGCGGGATCGATTTCGAGCACGACAGCCGTCGTCTCGTCGGCCAGAAACAGCGTCTGCGCCATCAGCTGTCGGATCGAGATCGAATCGAGCAGCGATCGCGCCGGTCACCCTGGCCAAGTACAACTCAATATTGGAACCGCGGCTCTAACCGAAACTGTGGTTGCCTGAAACGACCGTCAAAATCGACTCGTCTAGTTCAAATCCCTGGTGTCGGTACTGCTCGCGGTGTTCGCAGCGAACGGGCACGATGGGATTTGAACCCACGACCGTCGGATTAGAAGTCCGACGCTCTTTCCGGACTGAGCTACGTGCCCTCAGCCACGACTCATCGGCCGATCGGCATAAGCAGTGTGGATTTGTGGCCTTGCCAGAGAAGCGAGACGGCGAGGCCACAACGAGCGGGGTGAGGCCAGCTCGCTCGGCGACCCGGTTCCGCGATGGCCCATCGAGTGGGCGACGCGAGTCGATCGCGGCCACTGCACGCCGATCGGTTAGAGACCGAGAACCCGGAGGAACAGTCCGAGAAACAAGACGATAACGCCGATGATCGCCCCGACAAACGGTGGCAGGATGGGGATGGGGAGCACGATCAACAGGAGGCCGACGATGATGAGGGCGGTTGACGATCGCATGGGACAGCTATCCACGGCCAGCAAAAAGAGCCTGGTGGGGCCAGGCAGCGAACACAGCCCTTATGCAGTCCTCGCCTGTATCCCCTTCCAATGCACGTCATCGGAACGGTCGGACTCCCCGGGAGCGGGAAAGGGGAAGCCGCGACCGTCGCACGCGAGGCAGGGATCCCGGTGGTGACGATGGGCGATGTCGTCCGCCAGGAGACGGCCGATCGAGGGCTCGACCCGGCGAAAGACCACGGGACGGTCGCACAGGCGCTCCGCGAAGAAAACGGACCGACGGCGATCGCCGAGCGATCGCTCCCGATGATCGAGGATCGTCTCGAGAGCCACGAGACGGTGCTGGTCGACGGCATTCGAAGCGGCGTCGAAGTCGACATCTTCGAGGCCGAGTTCGGCGAGGCGTTCACGCTGGTCAGTATCGAAGCGCCGTTCGAGCTTCGGGCCGAGCGGATCGACGCCCGCGGGCGAGACGCAAGCGAGGGCGATGGCGGCGAAGGACTCGCCGCCCGCGACGAGCGCGAACGCGGGTTCGGGATGGACGACGCGATGGCCCGTGCGGACGTCGTCGTCGAGAACACCGAGACGCTTGGGGCGTTTCACGATCGGATTCGGACACTTATTCGCGATGGCGTCACGAAGGAACGAGTATGAGTGAGATTTACCGCGTCGATATCGAGATCACGGCCCCGGTCTACGATACCGAGGTGACGAGTCGGGTCGCGGATGCGATCGCAAACATCTTTCCCAACGCCGACTTCGAGGAGAGCCACGGCGAAATCAGAGCCACAGCACACGCGATGGACCACGTTTCGGAGCTCCTCCACCGCCAGGAGATCCTCGACACCGCTCGCGGGGAGTTCTTTGCAAACCGGGAGGGAGACACGTTCTCGTTTGCGCTGAAGAAACAGGCTGCCTTCGAAGACCGAATCAACTTCTCGGTTGGCGAGCCCGACGAACTCGGGGAGATCAGCGTTCGCGTCCGCGTCGACGCCCCAACCGTCGAGGAGTACATCGACCACATCGCGCCACCGACCGAAGACGGCCGACCGATCGACGGCTGAGACGGCCCGACCGACCGGCGGCTGAGACGGCCCGATCGACCGGCGACCGAGACGGCCCGACCGATCGGTTCGGCGACGGGGCCGATGTCGGCTGTGGGAGAGGAGTGAAAGGCCACCAACACATAGCTATGGCATGGACGAACCGATCGCCATCTCGGAGATCATGGTTCCCGATGTCGTCACTGCACCGGCAGACGTACGGACGACTCAGGCCGCGAGGTTGCTCCGCGACGAGAGCGTCAGCTCCGTCGTCGTCGTGCGGGACGATACCCCAGTGGGGATCGTCACTGAAGGTGACTTCGCCACCACGCTCTGTGAACGCGAGCAACTCGGCGGCGTCGAACTGGGTGTGGTCATGTCGACGCCACTCGAGACGATCGCTCCCGATGCGTCGGTCATCGAGGCCGTGGCCACGTTGCAAGCCGCCGATATCGAGCATCTCCCGGTCGTCGAGGACGGCGAACTCGTCGGTATCATCACGACGACCGAACTCACCTACTACGTCCCCCATCTGGCCCACCGCGCGAGCAGGATCACGGCCGACAAGCCACGCCGACAGATCCGGACCGACACCCAGTACGAACACGACGACTGGGAGTTCGAGTACCGTGGCGACGACGAGTCCACCGTGGCTGTCGGCGACGTCGCTCGCTTTTCCAGGCCGATCACGTCCGGTGACGTCGAGGCCTTCGCCGAGGTCACTGGCGATACGAACCGGCTTCACCTAGACGAGAGCTACGCCGCCGAAACCCGCTTTGGAAAACGGATCACCCATGGCGTCCTCGCGAACGGACTGATCAGTGCCGCACTCGCTCGGTTGCCCGGACTGACGATCTATCTCTCACAGGAAAGTAGCTTTCTTGCGCCCCTCCCGATCGGCGATCGAGCGACGGCCACCTGCGAGATTATCGAGAGCCTCGGCGACGAGAAGTACCGGATCGAGACGATCGTCGAAGATGCAAGCGGGACGACCGTCCTCGAGGGCGATGCCGTCGTCCTCGTCGACGAGCTTCCTCCGGAGGACGCACTCGAACGAGACGGGACAGGAGACTGATCGGCGTCGGTTACGAACAGGCATCGACGTCGTCGAGTGCGTCCTCGCCGGCGGACTGCTCGCTGGTTGCGGTCTGCTGATCGTGGTCTGCAGTCGCAGCCGTAGACGCCTCGAAGTGTCCGGCGGCGGTCGCCAGTCCCCCACTCTGGCAGCGTGCGGTCTCGAAGTACGGTTCCAGGCCAGATGGCGAGTCGTCGATTCCGTCGTCGAACGTCATCCGAGCCGTCTCGAGCATCGATTCTGCGGCCCCGAACTCCACTATGGCTGCGTCGTGGTTTTCCGCGTCCGCCTTGGTCTCCGCCGTCTCGAACGCGTCGTATCCCTCGAGCATCGTCTCGTAACCCGCCCCGAGCGTGATCATCGAGGAGAGCACGTCGTCGAGCGTCTCGACACCGTTGTCGACCGCTGTGAGGTCGACGATCGACAGCTCGTCGAGTCGATCGCGGTCGAGGTCATCGAGCCCTGTCTGTGCGGCGTCGAGGTCGTCGCGTGCAGCGTCGAGGGTCGCGTTCCGATCGTCGACGGCGCGGGTTGCGTCGTCGATATCACCATCCGCCTCGACCACCGACGTGACCGCCGCGGCATCGTCTTCAACCGTGTCGTCGGCGACCGTCTCGGTCACATCGATTGTTCCCTCGAGCACGTCGGCGTACGCCCGGAGTTCTGCGACATCGGGTTCGGACTCCGCGTCCAGTTCGGCCGCGGCGGTCTCCAGAGCGTCTCGAGCCTCGACGACCAGGTCGCGTGGCTCGGCCGCGTTGAACGACACCGCATCGACATCGTCGAGCCCATCGCTGTCCTCCAGTTCGATCGCAGCCCTGTTCAGGCGGCCGACCGCCCTGTCGAGTGCGCGGTCACCGGTCCGATCGGCGGCCGGTGCTACCGAACCGTCGGAGCTGCTGCCGAGACAGCCCGCCACGAGGGCGAGAACGCCGACACTTCCGGTCCGAGTGAGATACTCTCGCCTGTCCATACCGACGGGTACAACTAAAAGCGCTTGAACGTACCGGTGAACTACCTCGGGGTCAAGCCCCGAGGCACTCTCCCTGTTCACCTGTAGACTGACCGCCGGCGCATTGATACGGACAGTTGTAGTCAATTACCGCCGATCGCCGACCCGCCTTGGCGATCGGCGGTAAATAGTTACAACGATCCGTATGAGAAGGTGTCGAGAACCGACGGACGAACGCCCCAGCCGAGTCGAAACCGACGGCCCTCAGAACGGCCCCATCCCGCCCATGCCGCCGCCACCGCCGCCGCCTTGCTGTTGCATCTGTTTCATCATTCGCTGCATCTCTTTGTCCGATCCCATCCCCTGGAACTGCTTGATCGTCTTCTCCATCATCTTGTACTGCTGGAGCAGCTCCCGGACCTGGTCTTCGCTGGTGCCCGAGCCGCGGGCGATCCGTTCGATCTGGCTTGCGCCGATCGCCTTCGGATACTCCTTTTCGGCCTCAGTCATCGAATCCATGATGACGCTAAAGGCACGCATCCGGTCCTGGGTAACGTCCATCGCGTCGTCCGGCAGTTGGTCTTTGATCCCGCCGCCGAAGCCAGGGATCATGTCCATCACCTGATCGAGGGGGCCCATGTTGTTCATCGCCTCCATCTGCTTTTGCATGTCGTTTAACGTGAACTGGCCCTGGAGCATGTCCTCGGGGTCCCAGTCGTCTTCCTCGATATCGGTCTGTTGCATGGCGCGTTCGACGCGCTCTGTGAGCTGGGCGAGGTCGCCCATGCCGAGCAGCCGGGAGATGAAACCGTTAGGCTCGAAGCGTTCGATGTCCTGGACCTCTTCGCCGGTCCCGAGGAACGCGATCGAGGAGTCGGTCTGGTCGACTGCTGTCAGCGCGCCACCACCCTTTGCCGTCCCGTCGAGTTTCGTGATGACGACGCCGTCGATGCCGATCGACTCGTCGAACTGCTGGGCCTGATCCTTTGCGCCCTGGCCGATAGCGGCGTCCAGGACGAGCAGGGAGGTGTCGGGGTCGACGACGCCTTCGATCTGCTCGATCTCGTCGATCAGATCGTCTTCTAAGGCGTGGCGACCGGCAGTGTCGACGATGTGGACGTCGGCCTCGCTGGTCTCCTCGAGTCCCCTGCGGGCGATCTCGACGGGATCTTCGCTATCCGGGTTGCCGTAGTAGTCGACCTCTGCGCGGCTGGCCATCTCCTCGGCCTGCTCGTAGGCACCGGGCCGGAACGTGTCCGTCTGGATCACGGCCGGGCGAAGCCCCTTCGTCGAGAACCACCACGCCATCTTCGCCGCGGACGTGGTTTTCCCCGACCCCTGGAGCCCGGCGAGCAGGATCGTCTGCTCTTCGAGGGGCAGTTCGGTCGAGTCGCCGATGAGATCGACCAGCTCCTCGTAGACGATGCTGAGCACGAAGTCCCGCGCTGGCGTCCCCGCCGGCGGTTCCTCTTCTAGGGCTCGCGCTTTGATGTTGTCCGACAGCTCCATGACGAGCGAGACGTCGACGTCGGCCGACAGCAAGGAGCGCTGGATCTCCTTGACGATCTCCTCGATATCCTCCTCACTGAGTCGTGACTTCCCACGGAGTTTGTCCAGCGTCCCCCGCAGAGAACTCCCAAGATCGTCGAGTACCATTTGTGCGCTCTACGGTTCGGCGTCGTTAAAGGCTTTTTCTCGGCCGGGAGTGCGATCGGCGTCGGTGAGTATTTCAGCGATCCGCCGCCAACAGTTCGATATGAGTTCGGATGCAGACGGAGACCCCACGGAATACGAGGCGCTCGCGGATGCGGACGTGACGATGCGCGAAAACGACCACGGACTCCACATTGCCGACGACGAGGTGACTGGTGTGTCGAGTCAGGGACCGACACCCGAAGCCGCACTCAGGAATCTCGCTGCTGCAGTCGAATCCTACAGAGCGGCGACCGACGACGATCCTGGCGACGACTGGTTGTAACCGCCCAGCGATTCCGCGACCGAGAGCGGCGGCTGTCAAGTGGCCCGGTGAACTGCAAGTATCGAGCCAGGAGCGATCGGTGCGTCCACAGTTCGGACCTCTCGATCACTCAACCCCGCCCGTCTCGACGGTCCCGTCGTTTGCCAGCCACTCCGTCAGGCTGCCCTCGTAGAAGCTCACGTCGTCGTAACCAAGCGCCCGTAAAACGACGTAGGTGTGGCTGATTCGCCGGGCCGTATTACAGTAGAGGACGATCTCTCGATCGGGTGTGATTCCGTGGTCGGCGAGGATGGCCTCCAGTTCGGCTGTGGGCTTCAGTCGGCGGCGCTCGTCATCGACGACCTCGCGCCAGTCGAATCGGACCGCACCTGGGAGGTGGGCCTCGGCGAACTCGTCGGGTTCGCGCGTGTCGACTAAAACGGCATCCCGGTCGAGTGCGTCCTCGACGGCGGCCCGATCGACCAGCGGGCTGTCGGCGAAGCAAAACGGCTCGGCCTGATACGCTGTGGGCTCGATCGATGGCGTCTCGCTGGTCGTCTCGTACTCGCGATTCCAGGCACTGAAATCGCCGTCGAGTAGACGAACGTCGTCGTGACCGTACGCCTGTGCAGTGACGACGAAGCGGGCCGCGAAGACGCCATGGGTGTCGTCGTAGGCGACGATCGTGTCCTTACGATCGATTCCGGTTGTCGAGAGCAGGTCGCCGAAGGCGTCTGCGCCCGGTAACGTGCCCGGATCGGCGGCGGTTTCGTCCCGGTAGGTGTCGAACGGGACGTTCACTGCACCAGGAATATGTCCGATTCCGTTGAACTCCCAGGCGTCTCGAACGTCGACGACGCGTATCTGGGGATCGTCGAGTCGATCGGCGAACCAGTCGGGGGTCACGACGACAGCGTTGTCCATTATGTAGACGACACTGTCGGAACACTGAGAACGCAGCGATCCCGGCACGACTCCCCGTGGTACCGAGGTCGCAACAACATTTTCCGCTTTCAGCGAAGGGAGATCGATATGTGAGGTCCCTCATATGTTGGGGGCAGGAATCAGCGGGCCACAGCGGACCGCTGCGACGCCCTCAATGTGATCGATCGATCGGAGTATCGACAATAGTTGCCGTAAGAGTCGAACGATGATCAAGTTGTCCGGTTGGTGAGCCACTATACAACTGGCACCCGTTGTGTCGGGTATGGCAACAGACTACGCCAACGACGTACTCGTAACGGCTGACTGGGTCGAAAAGCGCCTCGATGCGTTCCAGGACGACGACGCCGACCACCGACTGGTCGAGGTCGACGTCGACACGGAGGCCTACGAGGAGGCCCACGCACCCGGTGCGATCGGCTTCAACTGGGAGACCCAGCTCCAGGACCAGACGACCCGTGACATCCTCTCGAAGGAGGACTTCGAGGACCTGCTCGGGAGCCACGGCATCAGCGAGGACTCCACGGTCGTCCTCTACGGTGACAACTCGAACTGGTTTGCCGCCTACACCTACTGGCAGTTCAAGTACTACGGCCACGAGGAGGTCTATCTGCTCGACGGCGGCCGCGAGTACTGGCTCGAGAACGACTACCCGACGACCGACGAAGAGCCCGACTTCTCGGCAGTCGAGTACACCGCCTCCGGCCCGCGCGAGAGCATCCGCGCCTACCGCGAGGACGTCGAGAAGGCGATCGATCGCGGCGTTCCCCTTGTCGATGTCCGATCGCCCGAGGAGTTCTCCGGTGAGATCCTCGCACCCCCAGGCCTCCAGGAGACTGCCCAGCGCGGCGGCCACATCCCCGGCGCGAAAAACATTTCGTGGGCTGCCGTGACGAACGACGACGGGACGTTCAAGGACCGCGACGAACTCGAAGCACTCTACGCCGACGAGGATATCGACGGCGAGTCGTCGACCGTCGCCTACTGCCGCATCGGCGAACGATCGTCGGTCGCCTGGTTTGCCCTCCACGAACTGCTCGGCTACGAGGACACCGTCAACTACGACGGCTCCTGGACCGAGTGGGGGAATCTTGTGAACGCACCTATCGAGAAGGGCGAGGCCGAGTAAGCGAAACGCACGGGGCCTCGATTTACGCGAACGGCGTCGCCGTGAGCGAACGAAGTACAGGAACCCGCCTCGAATCGGAGCGCCGATTGCAACGACTCCCTTGACCGGCGACGATCGACCGGCTATATTTTCGTGATCCGATCGACGGCAACCTCGGCACCGGCAGCTGCGGGGTAGACGACATCGTCGACGAAACTCCGGTGGCCGTACTCCCGTTCGCCGTCACGGGCGACTCGGATGATCGTCCGGGCGTCGGGGTTTCGTTCGGCGGCCATTTCACAGACGGAGAGATTGACGCTGGTATCGTTCGTGAGCGCAGCGACGACGGCAGCCTCCTCCGGCGCGGCCTCGGCGAGGATCTCGGGATCGGTCGCGTCGCCCTCGATAACGCGGCTGACGCTTGGGGCGATCTGCGTACACTTTTGCTCGTCGAGTTCGATGACCGTGACTGCGTTCTGTTCGTCTCGAAGCTGTGTTGCGACGTGACGGCCGACGCGACCGCCGCCAACGACGATGACCTGTCTTTGGATAGTCATAGGTACATCCGTATGCGAGTGACTCGCACTCGATGGACAAAGAATACTACTACCAGCAACCATATAGCCGTTTTGACTGTAATATTATTTATCATATACTCCAATCGAGCTACATTCGTAAGTGAAAGTCGTTCAAAGGGTCTGATAACACACTGAAGCGATTCCGACAGATCGGACACCGATCGCACAGCCCCCGCGATCGGGTGCGCACTGACGTGTAGGGCTACGATACGGTCAACACTGCCCGTCTCGTCGACGATCGCACACCATAGGGGAACTGTGCGGATCAGCGACTGGGCCCTCGAATCAGCTCCCGTGACGACAGGCCTATTTTTCAGCCCCGCAAACGGTCGGTCATGACCGATTCCGAGGCGTTCGTCGAGACCGTTCGCGAGGACAACCAGACTGCACTCTCACGACTTGGCTCCTCGAAGTCGCTCTACGCCGACACCGGCGGCGACATCGACACCGAGCCAGTCCTCGAAGCGACTGCCGATGCCGAGTATGCCGCCTGGCAGACCTTTACCGAGTGGGCCGACGACGAACGGCAGGACGACGTCCGTGACGCATTCGAACGAACGGCCGAGGAGGAACACGACCACTACGAGACCGTCCTCGATCAGCTCGGCGACGACGAGTACGAGCCGACGCAGGTGCCCGCGCTCCACGAGTACCTGCGCGGACTCGACGCGACGATCGATCGGGTCGGCGCGTACGTTGGCCGGGTCCTCGCGAGCAAGCGATCGAAAGACCAGGTCGTCGGCTACTTTGTCGGCGACGCCGATCCCCAGACTGCAAGTCTGTTCCGCGAGTTCGGCGACGAACTGGACGATCAGCTCGAACGGGGCGAGGAGCTATTTGAGTCGGTCTGTGAAGACGAGGCCGACGAGAAGCAAGCACTCGACGCGGCAGGTGGTGCGATCGAGGCCGCCTACGACGAGTACGTCGAGAATCTCGAATCGATGGGAGCGAATCCGAAGCCGGTCTGTTGAGGTGGTGTCGTTGCCGATCTGTTGCCGTGTGCGGCTCCGGACACGTGAATGCGATCAGACGCCTTCGACCGTTTCTCGGTAGGCCCGGATCGAGTTCAGGGCATCCTCGATGTGGTCGGCGACCGCCTCGCCTTCGTCGTCGGCGATATCGGTGAGGATGTGTTCGTGGCGCGCGAGTTTGCCGTGGTCCGGACCGCGATCGGCCTCGGCGAGCGTCTCGAACTCGGCTGCCTGGCTTTCGAGTCGCTCACGCGCGTCGTCCGTCGCTGCGTTGGCTGCAGCATTGAGCGTTTCGGCGGCTTCTATGAGGTTGTCATGCGTCATACGTCAATGTCCACCGCCCGGCAACAAAACAGTTACAGGAGTTTCAGGACACTGGGAGCGCCGGTATCCAGCTCCTAATCGCGTCGTTCGATGCGGTCTTCGAGGGACAGCTTCGCGAGCGACTCCGGCGACAGGCCGGCGACGGTATCGTGGACGTTTGTTCGGTAGCTCGCCGGGCCGTTGTGATCGATCTCGGCGGCCCGCTCGCCGGCGATACCGAAGGCGAGTGTGGCGTGGACCGCGGCAGTCACTGGATCGTCGACCGAGCCGGCGAAGGCGGCGATCGTCGCGCCGAGCATACAGCCGGTGCCGACGACCTCGCCGAGTCGCTCGTGGCCCGCCGCAAGCTGGACGACACCATCGCCAGTGGCGACATGGTCCTCGACGCCGCTGGCGACGACGACAGCGCCCGTCGAGTCGGCGAGCGATCGGGCCGTGTCCTCGATCTCGTCGTAGTCGCCGATCGATTCGACGCCTTTGACGTCGGCTTCAACACCTGCGAGCGCGCTGATCTCGCCGTAGTTGCCCTTGATGACGGCGAACTCGAACGTGTCGAGCAGGGACTCGGCGACGGCATCGCGACTCGGCGTTGAGCCGACGCCGACGGGATCGAGGACGATCGGGACCCCGCGATCGGCCGCAACTCCGGCGGCCTCGTGCATTGCCTCGACTTTGCCGTCCGGTACCTGCCCGATATTGAGCAACACCGCACTGGCGATCTCGGCCATCTCACCGGCGTCGCCGAAGGAGTCGGCCATCACCGGGAGTGCGCCCCAGTGGAGGGTGAGGTTCGCGACATCGTTCATCGTCACCTCGTTGGTCAGGTGTTGGACCAGCGGCTCGGTTTCTGCGAGGGTTTCGAGCGAGTCCGCGAGGGCTGTACCGGTGACGTCCACGTCGATCGAGTTACTCATCGACCTGTCCTCCGTCCGCCACCCGTTTTTCGGTTTCGACGGCTTCTCTGAGCGCTTCCGTCGCGACCGCTGGGTCCGTCGCCTGCGTGATTTCGGAGATAACGGAGACGCCCACGGCACCCGCCTCGACGACTGGCCCGGCGTTTTCGGCGGTAATTCCACCGATACCGACGATCGGGATCGAAACCGCATCGGTGATTGCGGCGACGCGTTCCGGGCCCACGCCGTCTTTGTTCGTGGCGACGTCCTTCGAGGTCGTCCCGTAGATCGTTCCGACGCCGAGGTAGTCCGCACCGTCAGCCTCGGCCTGTCTGGCCTGCTCGATCGTCGAGGTCGAACAACCGATGATTGCATCCGGGCCGAGCAATTCCCGTACCACTGTGACCGGAAGATCCGACTGCCCGACGTGGACCCCGTCGGCGTCGATCGCAGCTGCGATGTCGACACGATCGTTGACGATCAGGTCGACGCCTGCCTCGGCGGTCAGTTCGCGCAACTCACAGCCGAGGTCGTACCGCCACGCCGCGTCCGTCTTTTTCTCGCGAAGCTGGACGACGTCGATTCCGCCAGCGATCGCGTCGCGGACGATCTCGACGGTCGATCGGCCCGCCGAGAGCGACTCCTGGGTGACGAGATAGGTTCGCCAGTTCGAAGGGGGCATACGAGCTAGCTGGCAGGGACGACAGTAAGGCGCTTCGGGACTGACTGTGGGTTGTGACGACGACCATCCTGCGCGCCGGGACGAGAGCGACTGCAAGACGGCCCGTAACCGGAGTCAGACCCTTGCCCCTCCCAACCGTACTGGCCGTATGGCCTTCGATACCGATCTCGTCACCACGATCACGTTCGACTCCTACAGCACCCTCGTCGATGTGAACGCGGTCGAGACCGCGCTCGCGGACCACCACGCCGTCGACGATCCCGAACCGATTTCTCGGACCTGGCGCGAGCGATCGATGCAGTACACCCTCGTCGGCAACCACCTGGACACCTACAAGTCGTTCTATGCGGTCAACCGCGACGCCCTCGAGTACGCACTCGCGGTCCACGGGATCGAGACCACCGCCGAGGAACGCGAGGAGATGCTTGCAGTCTACCACGAACTCGCGGTCTTCGACGATGTTCGGGGCGGGATCGAACGACTCCGAGACGAGGGCTACGACTGTTATGTCCTCTCGAACGGCGACCCCGAGATGCTCGCTTCGATGGTCGACCACGCCGCGATCGGCGATCTCATCACGGACACCATCAGCGCCCACGAACTCGCGATCTTCAAACCCGACGCCGACCTCTACCGCCACGCTGCCGGCCGAACGGGAACCCCGATCGAGCACGTCGCCCACGTCTCTGCGCTCTGGTTCGACGTCCAGGGAGCGATCCACGCCGGCATGCAGGGTGTCCGGCTCGATCGCGAGGGCACGCCGTGGGAACCGTTCGGCGACGACCCCGACCTGACCGTGGGCACGATCGACGAACTGGCGAGCGAACTCGGTTCCTGACCCCACAGTCGCACGGTCAACGGCTACGACAGGTCGAGAGACGACTCTCCGGCCGCGACGGCCGACGCGATCAAGACCGCAGAATCGGCCCGTAACGCAGCAAATGGTGTCGGTCGATCGGGGTCGGCTGGTTTCTCGCCGATCGATCGCCGCCACCAGCAGACGTCGTGCCACTCGTCCTGGGTATACCCCATCGCGGGGAACTCAGCGACCCGCTCGAATCCCAGCCGATCGTGAAACCGAACCGTCGCCGGGTTCGGGAGCGTCGTGACGGCGTACGCCTCGAAGACCCCCTGTCTGTCGAGGACCACAAAGAGCGACTCGTACAGTGCCTGGCCAACGCCAGCCCTGCGGGCATCGTCAGCGACGTAGACCGACAGTTCGACGATCCACTCGTAGGCACGGCGCTTGCGCAACGCTCCCGCGTAAGCGTAGCCGACGACCTCGCCGTCGTACTCACAGACCAGCCACGGATGGGTTTCCAGGGTCGACTCGATACGATCGGCCAACTCGGCCTCGCTTGGAGGTACTTCCTCGAAGGTAACCGCCGAGGACCGACAGAACGGCGCGTAAATCGATCGCACGGCGGCCGCATCCGATCGGCTCGCGACTCGAATCCGGGAATTCGACGTCATAACCGTGGGTTCCGACCGAAAGAGATAATTCCGTTGATACCACTGTGTGGCTGTTAACACGACGGATTCGACGGCCGTCGTAGTGACCCATAAAAGGAATCGTCCGCATGGAGGAGTTCACGTTTGTCGACCCGTCTGGGTGACAGATCGGTGTGAACAGCCGATGTTCGGCGACTGAGTGGATCGGTTACTCGAAGCCGAGTTGATCGGTCACCCGAGGACGTACCGGAGTTTCGGGAACCGTTCGACCAGTCGCTGGCCGCCGACCTCCAGTTGTTCGATGTAGCGATCGGCACCGAGGATCCGTCCGGCCCCGAAGGCCGCGAGGGCCAGGAACAGGACGGCGTAGATCAGCGTCGAATCGAACAGCGCGAGCCACTGTCCCTCCCACCCGCCGAGGTAGAAGGCGAACATCTGGAGCGCGCCGCCGAAGGCAGCCAGCCGGAGCAGACCGCCGAATATCAGTGCGACGCCGATCAGTACCTGCGTCGCCGGGATGACGACGTTGATAACCTCGAGGAGGGCTGCATTACCCGCCATCGCCGCGTAGAGCCCGCTGACCGGGCTGGCCGGATCGACGCCGTGAAGCAGGAAGCCACTTGCGTCGAACGCCTCGCCGCTGATAACCGCGTATTTCCCGAGTCCCGCAAACAACATCATCCCGCCCATCAGGAATCGCAGGGCGACGACGAACCACGCCGTCAGTGCGTGAGGGTGGCCTTCGAGCGTAATTCCCGCATATCGGCTTTCGAGTCTATTATTGTTGGTCGTGGACATTTTCAGGCGCCTCCTTACAAATGAACAGAAGTTAGCGATGCACTTGAACGAACACCCATGATCCTACCAATCGAGAGAACCTCCCAACAGCTGGGAAGTGTATCCGCGATACACTCCCGACGGCTGCGGGGACGTCGGGGCGGGTGAGCAAAAACTGTCACAGGGGCCGAGAATCTGTTTCAGGAGCGGCCGTTCAGTTCACCGGCGACTAGCTGATTACTCCTCAGCGAGCAGCCGATCGGCCATCTCCTCTGGATCGAACTGCTCCAGATCGTCGTACCCCTGCCCGGTTCCAAGGAAGAGGATCGGCTTCCCGGTGACGTGGGCGATCGAGATCGCCGCGCCGCCGTTGGAGTCGGCGTCAGCTTTCGTCAGGATCGCGCCGTCGATCTCCGCGGCGTCATCGAACTCGCGGGCGCGGTTGACCGCATCCTGACCAGCAACGGCTTCGTCGACGAACAGCGTCATATCCGGGTCGACGACGCGACCGATCTTCTCGAGTTGGTCCATCAGCCCTTCATCGGTATGGAGTCGGCCCGCGGTATCGCCAAGGACGATATCGACGTCGTTCGCCTCCGCGTACTCGACGGCGTCGTACAGCACTGCAGCGGGATCGCCACCCTGCTGGTGGCTGATACACTTCGTCTCCAGGGCATCTGCGTGTTCCTGGATCTGCTCGTTGGCTCCGGCACGGTAGGTGTCGCCGTTGGCCATCACCGTCGAGTAACCACGCTCCTCGAAGTACCGACTCAGCTTGGCGATCGACGTTGTCTTTCCGACGCCGTTGACACCGGTGAACACGATCGTGAGGGGTTTGTCCTCGACGGCGATCCGCTCGTCGAAATCGAACTGGCCGACGCTGATCACGTCGTAGATCGCGTCCCGCAGTGCCTCCTCGACGACGTCGCCCGTCGAGGTGGTGAAGGTGCGCGTTTCGCCAGCCAGTTCGTCGCGGATGTTGTCGAGGATTTCTTCGGCGACACCCATCTCGACGTCGCCTGCGAGCAACGCCATCTCGAGTTCGTGGAGTGGGTCTTCGAGGTCCTCCTCGTCGATGACGAACTTCCCCTTGACGAGGGATTTCGCCTTCCTGCCGAACCCGGTCGAGTCGTCTTCCTCCTCGGCGGGTGCGGGTTCCGACTCCGACTCCGACTCGTCACTCGGTGCTGGCTCCTCGCCGTCGGGTTCCAGCTCGGCATCGGTACTGGATCTCGACCCAGTCATCGGCGACGATCGCTGGATTCCCGTCGTCCGGGCAGCCTCGCCATCGTCCGCATCGCTGCCGTCAGCGTCCGGTTCGCTCCGCTCACCTGCGTCCTGTTCGGCCGGTTGCGCTGGAGCCCCGCTCTCTGCAGTGGCGTCCGACTCGACTAGCTCGGAGTCCGCCGATGAAGACGTCCCGGGGGTCGTATCTGGCTCGGAGTCCGCCGATGAAGACGTCCCAGGGGTCGTATCGGTCGCTTCCGATTGACCCGTCCCCGCGTCCGATCCGGCTCCAGGGTCGGAGTCGGTATCCGCAAGTTCCGGGTCGCGTTCGGCAGACGCCGGTTCCGTCCGTCCGTCGGTGTCGGGCCTGGCGTCAGCCGGTTCCGTGCTGTGTTCAGCCTCGGCGTCGGTAGCCGCCGGTCCCCCGCCGTCTTCGGCGTCTTCGGCGTCAGGGGCAGTGCCTGCCGATTCCGCGCTGGTTTCTGCGTCGACAGCCTCGGCTGTGTCGGCGGTTGCGGGATCGGCCGCATCCTCCTGTTCCGTCTCGTCGACCTCCTCGACGGTCTCTTCGGCGGCCGCTTCGGCGTCTTTCCGGAAGCTCCCGAGCTTCTCTTTCAGATTGTCGAACATGGGTATAAATAACCGTAACCGTCCCTACGCGACTATTCGTCGGGGCCCTGGCCCTGGCCTTGCATCTGCTGCATCTGCTGTTGCATCGCCTGCTGTTGCATCTGCTGGGCCTGCTGTTCGAGCTGGTCGCTCTCGGTTTCGAGCTGGGAGATCTCCGAGGTTACCTCGTCGATGCGATCGTCGAGTCGCTCTTTTTTGCTTTCGAGTGCGTCGACAGCGCCGTCCTGGTCGAACTCGGCAGCGTAGTCGGCACCGATGTCGACGATCGCCTCGTCGATGTCCTGGATCTCCGCACGGAGGTAGGCACCGCCGCCGAGTGGTACCTGCACCGTCGAACCGGATTCGAGGGTTTCGAGCGCGTCGATCGCCTCGTCGGCCGCAGATTTCTCCGTCTGGATCCCTTCGACCTGCTCTTCGAGGGCTTCGATCTCTTCTTGAATCTGTTGGATCTCCTGGGAGAGCTGCTGGAGCTGCTGTTGTCCGCTCATTGTTCTGCAACCTCTTCGAGGTCGATCTCGGTTCGCTTGAGTCCGTGCTGGCTCCCGAGCTGGGAGAGGACGTGTTCGCGGGCGACGTTCTCGTTTACCGCATCGATCGTCGTCTCGAACGGCGCGTAGCCGTCGCGGTTTTTGTACTGACCACTGACCGTAAACTCACTCATGTCTTCCCCTCCGGCAGGCAGTCGGAAGAATGTTCCTTTCCGGGTCGACGGCCGACCCGCGATCGCAGCGAGACCCCAGAGGAGGTGACGAGACACCCGGACTGTGAGAGCGAGACGACGAGCGGAGGCCAAACGGTTTAGTCCGGGCTGTCCGAACGTGAGACCATGACCGAACATGATCCGGCCGAGTTGCTCCCGAGCGATCGGATGCGCGAGCAGGCCATAGACGGCGACGTGACACAGATCCACCGCGGCCACCAGTACGCAGCCGTCGGCGATACCTTCACGATCGACGGGACGACGTTCGAGATCACGGCGGTGACCGAACGCACGCTCGGTGACCTGACCGACGAGGACGCCCGAGCGGAGGGGATGGACGATCTCGACGGGTACCGTCGGCTGCTCGAGCGGGCACACGAGAACTTCGAGTGGGACGACGACAGCGAGGTCGTGTTACATCAGTTCGATCGGCGGGAGCACACTACCGATCCGAGCGACTGACTGTCGTCGTCAGCAACCGGTACAGCCCCGCAACCTGCAGACTGACGAAACGCATATTACTGCAGGGGTGGTCGGTTTCAGGGGTGCGGTAACCAATGAGCGAATCGTTGAGAGAGCGATTGTTCAGAGAGCCCGAGGGGCCCTCGAAGGGGCTGGTCTGGATTTCGTTTGCGATCGTGTTTTTCGGGCTCCACCTCTACTCCGACGCACTCGAAGACAGCGCATCGGGGCTGTGGCTGGTCCTCGGAGTGCTGTTCGTGCTGATCGCTGTCCCGGAACTGCTTCCATCGGAGTACCAGTACGTGGCGGGGGTGTTACGAACCGTCGCGATCGCAATTGCTGTGCTCGTGCTCCTGTACAACAGTATCGTATTCTGAGACGAAAACTGCGGTGGCCGGCGGGGAGCGACGGACAGAGAGGAGAGACGTCCAGTTCACGGCAGCTAGTCGGGATCCTGAAGTGTGACTGCCGGCGCCGATCGAGCCATCGGCCCGAAACGCGCTACTCCAGATACCCCAGTGCGTCCTCGATGCGGCCGAGTTCCGGCCCTGTCGTATCCTGTCCGACGACGTAACCGTGCTCGTTTGCGATCAGTCCGGACCCTACGAGGGGGGCACCGTAGTTGACCGTTCCGACGTCGGCCCGGACATCCAGTGCGTCTTCGAGGGCATCCAGTTCGTCGTCGGTGGCTTTCGGGTGACAGAGCACGCCGGTGTTCGTCGCGACGGCGGCCGTGCCGACGGTCCGAACGCCCGCAAGATCTCCCCGCTGGACGGGGACGTCGAGCGTGTCCTTGACGATCGTGATCGCCTCACGCGGGAGGTCGGGGTGGACGTACGCGCCGTAATCGTTGGCGAGAACGACGTTCCCCGCGGCGTTGATGTTCCCCGGCAGTTCCACGACGGGGAGGTCGACCTCGTCTTCGAGGTGTTCGCGTTCGTACTCGAGGGCACGAGCGCTGACGAGCAGCCCGTTTTCGTTACCCGTTGCTAGGGCACCGACCGTCGAGGAGCCGCCGATCGTCGTCGCGATGGCGGGCACCTCGAGTTCGTCAGTCAGGTCGGCGACGACGTCGTCGTCGACGTCGTGGCGAACGAGCACGCACGAGTCGGTCGCGCGGGCGAAGACGCCGACGTACGCCGACCCGGCGAAGGCGAGACGTTGCAAGTTTAGTCGGCGACCTCGGCCTCGACGACGGCGTCACCCTCCTCTTCGAATCGAGCAGCGCGAACGCGAAGCTTGCGTGGCGGGTTCGACCGACCCTGCGACCAGACTTCCTCGTTGATCGAGGGGTCCAGTCGAACGGCGTCTTCGTCGACGGCGAAGTGTTTCGCGAGGTGTTCGCGGATCAGACGCATCGCGTAATCGGCGGCCTCGTGGTTGGCACCCTTCTTGACGTCACGGAGCGGGACGGTGACGACGCGCTCCTCGAAATCACTGGCACTCATGATTACTCGTCAGTGTCGTTGCGTCGCCAGTTGCGTCGCTTGGGGTTTCGCTGGACTTCCATGTCCGTCTTCATCATGACCCAGGCCGGAACGCGGCTGTTCTGGTTTTCGAGTTTGGCAAGACGCTTTTTCTTGCCCTTCGATTTCTTACCCATAGTAGGCCCACGTAGCCCACGCTGGCTTAAAATGTTGTCCATCTTGGCGGGGCTCACGATCGGCCAAAGAGCCCCTCGAGCGTGCGTGTCACGGCCTCACAGGTCGCCTCACTGGGGCGAGCCGTGTAGCTGAATCGATCGACACCCTCGTATCCGTCGTGACGGTGGAACCGATCGTGGTCGCCACAGCCCCGCCCCTGCCAGCGCGTCCCGGCATCGATCGCGTCGGAGCCGGCGTAGGCCGTCGCCATCGGTGAGACCGAAAGTGTGTCGTCGGTGCGACGGGCGGTTCCGAGGTCGTGATCGCACCGGGAGTCACCCACTGCTTCAGCGGCGTCGGACGAAATGAACGTGTGGAGTACCTCGTGGATCGCCATGTTCCGGCTCACTGCCCGAGAGTCCCACAGCTCGGTCGCACCGATGTTGGCTGCGGTGTACGCACCGTCGTCGCTCTCGCTGCCGATCAGCCCGATCTCCGGATGGGTCCCGCCGTAGCCGAGCCGATAATTAAACGGGGCCCAACACAGCAGCAGGTGACAGGTCGTCTCCGTCCCCACCTCCTGACCTCGGATCTGGTCACGAAAGACGTCGAGTGTCGTCTCCCGGGAGGGAACGAGTGACTCCGTCGACAACGACCCCGCCGAAAGCGGATACCGGACCCGCACCCCACGTTCGACGCGAACCTCGGCGTCCGGCAGCCGCGATCGGTCCCGGGCGTAGCGGAGCACGTCTGCAAGCGCCGACTCGACGGCATCCATCGCGGCCTGAAACGGTGGCGGCCAGTTGTCTCGCATGCCGTCGAACCCGTACCGTACCCAGGCACGAAGCGGTACGGGGCCCGGATAGACACGGACGTGGAGCGACGCCTCGACCGGCGGTGTCTCGCGTGTGCTGCTGGCCCCGACCGTCGACGCGGCTGCTGCACCGCCGATCGCAGTGATCGCTTCTCGACGCGTCACGACGGCGTCCCTCGCTGTCTCACGGTCCTCCGGGTCGCTCGTCATGGCGACAACCCGATGGGAGAGCGCCAGCCTGCCGGTGCGGTCGCGGCCATACTCCAGCACGACTACATCACCCCCCAGTATCAGGCTCAGTGCTGTATTTCCTGACTGACACGACGAACGAACCGTCTACAGATGCGCAAGACGACCGCCTCGGAGCTTGACCCCGAGGCGGTTCACACGGCGTATCATTCCGGTAGGAACGGGCTACGCCCGTCACCACCCACGGCGACATCGGCAGCGATAGCCGCCGATCGAGAGTTACTTCGATCGGCCTACTCGATCGCGCTTCGAGCGGTCGATGGCAGGAGCCAAACGCATGTTATCGCACTACTCGAGGGCAAACCGCTCGACAGTCGAATACACGGGGCCGTCGGCCGTCAGGGTACTCTCCGTGAGTCGAACCGACTCGACACGGGTCCCGCCGATCGTCGGATCGCGATCGCGAACGAGTTTCTGGACGTGCTCCTTGCCGCCGGCGTGGTCCATCCGCGCGAGCGTCACGTGTGGCGTGAACTCGTGGGACTCCGGCTCGAAGCCGATCGCCGTCGTTCGGTCCTCGATCGCCTCGTGAAGTCGAGTGAGTTCCTCGCTCCCGTCCTCGACGCCGAGCCAGACGACACTGATGTAGTCGAGACTGGGAAAGACGCCGAGACCGCCGTAGCGGACTGTGAATGGGTCGACATCGGCGGCGTCGATCGCGGCGGTGAGTTCGGCCTCGAGTTCGGGGAGGCGATCCTCGTCCACATCGCCAAGGAACTTCAGCGTGACGTGGGCCTGCTCGGGGTCGGTGCAGTTGAGGCCGCCCGCGTCTGCGAGGTCGTCTTGCAGATCGGCGATCGGGTCTGCGAACTCGTCGGGCAGGTCGACGCTAACGAACAGTCGCATACGCAGTACTCGAACGGGGATCGTCTTGAACGCTGGTGGAGCTGCAACAGTACACCACCAGCACACGATCGCCGCTACTGCAATAGGAGTGGCCGCCCAACGAACGGCCATGTCCGAAACGTTCGTCGTCGTCGGCGGAGACGCTGCCGGGATGGCGGCAGCGAGCAAGGCGAAACGTGACGATCCCGACCTCGAGATCGTCGTCTTCGAGAAAGGCGAGTGGGTCTCCTACGGAGCCTGCGGGCTGCCCTACTACATCAAAGGCGAGATCCAGTCGCTCGAGGATCTCGTCTCCGTCACACCCGACGCGTTTCGCGAGGAGCGCGACATCGATCTGCGAACGGGCCACGAGGTCGTCTCGATCGATCCGGACGAGCGAACGGTGACAGCCGAGCGCGTAGACGGCGCGTCGACGGCCGGGCGCGACGAGAGCGCAGCGACGGCCGAACACGGTGACACCGTCACACAGCCATACGATCACCTGCTGCTTGCAACCGGGGCCGAGGCAACGGTGCCGCCGATCGAGGGCGTCGGTCTCGAGGGCGTCTACACGCTCGGCTCGATGAGCGACGGGAAAGAGCTCCGGGAGTACGTCGCCCGGGCGCGAGAGGAAGGAAAGTTACAACAGCCCGATCGGGGACCGGCGTGCCAGTTTCTGGAGGACTGTCGCGGCCCGGTCGGGGTCGTCGGCGGTGGCTACATCGGGGTCGAGATGGCCGAGGCGCTGGCCGCGAACGACTTCGAGGT